>MDTA01042256.1_pt1 | contig 17728 bp, 20 predicted proteins | sample 811151 | NCBI WGS metagenome assembly MDTA01 (sample SAMN05326648, study PRJNA326480) | marine metagenome | isolation source: seawater | place: Indian Ocean: South | collected 2010
CACGTTAATATTGCAAAAACATATGCCTGAAGAAAAGCAACTAATATCTCCAAACCAGTTAATGCAACTGAAAAGCTAAGTGGTAGCCAGCCTCCAACTATCCCAAGACTTACCACAAAACCTCCAAAAACTTTCATCATAGTATGACCAGCCATCATATTTGCAAAAAGTCGCACTGACAAGCTGATAGGCCTACTCAAATAAGATATAACTTCAATAATGATTATTAATGGCAATAAAACCATTGGTACTCCACTTGGCACAAAAAGTTTTAAATACCCAAAACCATGTTTTAAAAAGCCAATTATTGTTACTCCAATAAAAATAAAAGCCGCAAGGACAAAAGTAACTATTATATGACTTGTGACTGTAAAAGAGTAAGGAATCATTCCAAACATATTACAGAAAAGAACAAACATGAATAAAGAAAATATAAAAGAAAAATATGGTTTTGCTTTAATACCAGCAGTATCACTTATCATTTTTGAGACAAAAGAATAACTCAATTCAGCTAACAATTGCATTTTATTGGGGATAATTGCATTTTTTTTGGCTCCGAGGTTAAAGATTATCAAAACTGCTAACGAGCTTATCAACATGAACAAGCTTGCATTTGTAAAAGATAAATCTATTTCTCCTATTTTAATTTCAGGTCCAATTCTATAAACATTGAATTGAGACATTGGATTTGCAGCCATTTTTTATTTCCCTTTATTCATTTTTTTGGCGGACCTTACTACATTTAAAATACCTGCAGCTACTCCAGCGAAAAAAAATGTTATTATAAACCAAGGTTTAGTATCAAACCAATTGTCTAAAATAAACCCAATTATTGTCCCTACGGCCACTGATGCTACAAGTTCTGTGCTCATTTTAAAAGCATGACCTAAGTTAGACGTTTCAACACCTTTTTTCGCCTCTAATTCCCTCTTTATTTTCTCTTTTGCACTTTTTAAGCGAGTTTCGAACTCATTATTTGGCATAAATTAAGCAACCATGCTTTCAGCTTTTTGTAAATCTACAGACACTATTTGACTAATGCCTTTTTCAGGCATCGTAACTCCGTAGAGCCTATCCATTTTTGACATTGTAAGAGCGTGGTGAGTAACTATGATGAATTTTGTTGAGGTTGTTTTCCTAAGTTCATCTAATAAATTGCAAAATCTTGTTACGTTTGCATCATCGAGAGGTGCATCAACTTCATCTAGCACACATATCGGTGCCGGATTTGTTAAAAATACTGCAAATACTAAAGATAATGCCGTAAGCGCCTGTTCTCCTCCAGAAAGTAAAGTAATTGATTGCAGTCTCTTTCCTGGAGGGCTTGCTAATAAATCTAATCCAGCTTCAAGAGGGTCTTCGGCATCGACTAATTCTAATTTAGCATTTCCACCATTAAAAAGTTTTGTATAAACCTCATTAAATTTTCTATTTACTTTTTCAAAAGCCTCTAATAAACGTTCTCTACCTCTTTGGTTTAGTTCATTAATACTTTCTTTTAGTTTTAAAATAGCACTTACGAGATCTCTCCTATCTTTATCCATTTTGTCAATTTCTACTTTATACTGCGATGTTTCTTCGTCAGCTCTTAAATTCACTGATCCAAGTTTATCCCTGTCCCTTTTTTTTGCATCAAGTAATTCTTCTTGTTCTACGGCATCAGGAAAATTTTCATTAAGCTCTAAGTTCGAAAATTCTAACAAGTTATTTTCATTTAAATTAAGTTCAGTTTGAACTCTATCTAAAAGATCTTCTCTTCTTTTTTTTAGTCCATCAACTGTTGCACCTGAGCTTGCTTTTCTCTCTCTTATTTCAATTGTTTTTTCTCTTAAAACTGACAGCTCTTCTTCTAAAGAACTTATTTTCGTATCAATTTCATTTATCAAACTTTCATTAGTTTTACTTTCATCTTCTGAAATTCTCAAATTTTCGGAAATCTGACCTTTTTTCTCAGCTTGCGTTTGAGGTCTTATTTCTAAAGTCTCTAGCTTATTCTCTATTTTATTTTTTCTTTCATTTAGCTCTATAATCATTTTTTCAGAGTTAATAAGTAAATTTTTCCAACTTTCTATTTCTTTATCTATGATATTAATTCTTTCTTTTCTTTTAATTGACTCGTTTTTAATATTTTGATTTTTGCTATAACTTCCCGCGTATTTTTCAATTATGGCTTTAAAATTTTCTAAAGCCAATATGGCTTCTTCATTTTTATTTTCTTTAATAAGGTTTTTTACTTTATTTATTTCAGAGTCCAAACTATCTTTGCTTAAACTTAAGTCTTCAGATGATTTTTTTTCTGTATCATAATATTTTGAGTCAATTTCTATAAGTTCCTTTTTTTCCTCTTTTAATCTTTTTTCATTTGAATTTGCATCTATAACAATACTTTTTTCTCTATCTATATCTTCCTCAAGAATCTCAAATGAATTTTTATTTGAAACTATATCCCTTTTTATTCTTTCTGTTTCCTCATCAAGACTTTTTAATTCTAAATTCAATCTCTGAATTTTTGAAGAATTTTCCAAATTTTTTTCTCTTAGGGGACTTATTTTATCTATTTCCTCTTGCAATTTTTTTTGAAGTTCTTCAATTTTTGAATTAAATTTGTTCACCTCACTTTCAGCTTCAAAATTAATTTCATTTTCTAACTTAATTTCATTATCTAAATCCTTGAGTTTTAAAAAGAAAAGACCTGCTTCAATTTTCTTAATTTCCTCGGAAATATTTTTATATTTGGTTGCCTCCTCCGCTTGCTTTTCTAAATTTGCGAGCTGCCTCTCTTGTTGTCTTTTTAATTCATCGGCACGCTTTAAATTATTTTCTGCGGCGCTAAGTCTTAACTCAGCTTCATGTCTTCTTACATGAAGACCTGATATTCCAGCTGCCTCCTCTAAAATAGCTCTTCTATCAGTTGGCTTTGCAGTGACTAATGCACCAATTTTACCCTGACTTATTATTGATGGCGAATGCGCGCCAGTCGATAAATCAGCAAAAAACATTTGGGCATCTTTTGCCCTAACTTCTTTACCATTGATGTAAAATTTTGATCCTTTATCTTTTTCTATTTTTCTTTTAATGACTATTTCGTCATAATCTTTATATAAATTTTGATTATTAGTTTTATCGTTTTTAATTGATATATAAACTTCAGCTATGTTTTTTGATGGCTTGTTTGAGGTTCCAGAAAAAATTACATCTTCCATTCCCGATCCACGCATACTTTTTGCTGAAGTTTCCCCCATGCACCATCTTAGGGACTCTACAATATTAGACTTTCCACAACCGTTGGGCCCCACAATTCCAGTTAATCCATTTTCAATTAGAAAATTTGTTTTTTCTGCAAATGATTTAAATCCATTCAAGTGAACTTTTTTAAATTCCATGGCTTATTATAACAGTTTTTCTAATTCTTTTTTTAAATTTTTAAAGTTTAAGGATTTATCGAATTTTTGCCCATTAATTACTATTGTAGGGGTTGCATTTATTTTATATTTTTTTGATCCTGTGATTCGTTGATTTAAAATAAAATCTTCTAAATCTTTACTATTTAAACATTCCTCAAAATTTAATTTGATATTGTTTGCTTCTAAAATTTCTTTTAAATTTTTGTTATAATCTTCTAATTTTTCACCTTTGATCCATTCGTTTTGTTTTTTATAAAGCAAACCAAGAACTTCTGTTTTACCATCATTTTTACAATAAGATAATTTTGATGCATTGAGGGCTGCTAAATCAAGAGGAAAACTTTTGAAAATAACTTCTATTTTTCCACTATCTACGAATTCGCTTTTTAACTTTGGGTAAATGTCTTCATGAAATTTCGCACAATAACTACAAGTCAACGACTCAAACACTAAAACTTTAATCTTTGCATCCTTATTTCCGTCAGACAAGTCTTTAATTTCATTCGATAACACTGGGAATGATATTAGTATTTGTAACAATATTAATAAAAAAAATTTTTTCATCTTTTTTTAATATACTTGTTTAATTTCATTAATGACTCTCTTATTTTTTCATTTTTTATAGTTCCTATTTTTTCATTTTTGTCTTTTAATAATTTTTTTGTTTTTTCCTCAAACCTTATATTTTCGTCTTCGTAAGTAACTAATTTAATTTCTCTAAGTAATTTTTTTCCTAAAAAATTATTTATTTTTTCTATTATCTTATGCTTTGAATATTCTACATCAATTTCATTTCCTCTTCTGACCATAATGATTAAACAGCTTCCAGAAATAAAATTTGCATTTTTATAGGACTTAGGAAAACAAACTTTAAAAAGGTCTTCGCCAACAATGAACTTCCAGTTATCAAGAAGTTTTGAAAAAATATGTCCTTTCTTATCAATTACTTTTTTTATTTTTACTGGAAGCGCGTCTTTAAATGATCTTAATCCTTGAATCATTTTATTTCTCTGCTTAAAATCATTTTTTAATTTCATATGAAAAATCAAAATATATCAAAAAAAATATTGTATTGGTATGATAATAATCAAAGAAGTTTGCCATGGAGATCATATACCACTGCAAAAAAAAAAGAATATTATACTTTAGTAAGTGAATTTATGTTGCAGCAAACTCAGGTTGTAACGGTGATACCTTTTTTCAAAAGGTTTTTAAAACATATCCCTAATTTGAAGTCTCTTGCAAAAGCTAATGATAAAAAGCTTATTAAATTATGGGAAGGACTGGGATATTATACAAGGGTTAGAAATTTAAAAAAAACCTCAAAAATTATAGTCCAAAAATATAATGGCAGAATACCCAATAATTTTGAAAATTTAAAATCACTCCCTGGAATAGGAAATTATACTGCGAACGCAATTCTAGCAATTGCCTTTAATAAACCATTTATTCCATTGGATGGAAATATAGAGAGATTATTAAAAAGGTACCTATATTTAAAAAAGGATAATGAAGTGTCTAAAGCAAACCTAGAACTTAAAAAAAAAATTTTCGGAAAATCAAAAAGATCAAGTGATTATGCTCAAGCCTTAATGGAATTAGGCGCTTTAGTCTGCAAACCAAACAATCCAGAATGTGCCCAATGTCCAATTTCAAAAAATTGTTTATCTTTTAAAAAAGACGATTTTAGTCTAACAAAAATGATTAAGAAAAAAGTTAACAAATATTTTATTTTAAAAGTTTATAAAAAAGATAAGAAATATCTATTAATTAAAAATACTAAGTTTAAGTTTTTAAAAAATTTCAAAATATTTCCAATGCAAGAACTTTTAAGACCCAAAAATTTTAATGAAAATATAAACCTTAAAATGTCAAATATGAATATGAATATTCAAATTCAATATTCAAAGGGAGATGTTAAGCTTCCATATTCCTTCTGGATTGAGAAAGGTAAAATGAATAAATATATGCTTCCAACATTCACTAAAAAAATTGTAAAATATCTAGAGAGTAATTAAATGAAAAAAGTTTCTATTGTTGGTGCAGGTATCTCAGGATTATTGATTGCAAATCTTTTTAAAAGAAATTCTAAATATAAAGTTACAATCTTTGAAAGAAATAAATTAATCGATCTGAATGATGGATACGGAATTCAATTATCGGTAAATAGTATTAAAATTTTAAATAAGATTGGATTTTATAATATTTCAAAAGACCAAAGTTTTTTCCCTGATAAGCTAGACTTCTACTCTAATAAAAATTCAAAAAAAATTTGTGATTTGAAGATATCAGACTTTAACACGGAAGATTGCAAATACACTACTTTAAAAAGATCGACTCTAATAAATTTTTTAAAAAGAGACTTAAATGATGTAATTAAGATAGGCCATAATATTTCAGGAATAGATCAACAACATAACAAAATTAAACTTTTTTTCGACAACAATGAAACAAGTGAATGTGATTACTTAATTATTTCAGATGGAGTTTTTTCAAAAAGTAAAGGTTTACTCTCAAATGATAAATTTAAACCTAAATATAATGATACATTGGCAATTAGAGGGTCCTTAACTGAGATACCAGGATATTTTAATAAGAAAAATATCTCTTTAAATTTAGACTCAAATTTTCACTATGTCATTTATCCGATCAATCCATCAGGAGAATATAATTTTATAGGTATAATGAAACACAAATTATCGAAAGAAGAACAAAATAATTATTCATTATTTTCTAAAAAATCTTTTCTTGAAAAAGTTTTAGAGAAGGTTCCAGAGAATGCAAAGCATATTTTAAATAATTTAAAAACAATTAAAATTTTTCCAGTCTTTGTAAGTGATGATTTTTATAAAATTGAAAATGATAACATTAATTTGATTGGAGATGCTTTTTTTTCATTCCCACCTTCTTTTGCTCAGGGTGCATCACAATCGATAGAGTCGGCTTTTGAATTGTATAAAAGTATTGAGAACAATATAAATAATGATTATTTCAAAAATAGAGTAATAAAAACTAAAATGATAAATAACAGGTCAAGATTAAATCAGTTTGCTTTCCATATTTCAAACCCACTAATGGTTCCTCTTAGGAATTTCTTTTTAAAAAGATTGGTAAAAAATAAAAAATTTTTAAAAAACTATTTGGGAAAAATATATAATATTTAAATTTTTTGTAGTATCTTCTTATGTAAATTAAAAATATTGTAAGTTGTAAATAAAATGATTAATACATTTGCGTTAACTATAATCCCTCCTTTAGCAATTTTATCTTATTTTGTATTTTCTGATCGATTTAAAGAACCTAACAGTATGATACTTAAAACTTTCTTTTTAGGTATAGCTATCACAATTCCTGCGGGATATTTAAATACTTTTATTCTTGATACTTTTGAAAACGGAAACGAGCTGAGAGAAGCTTTTTTAAGTGGTTTTATTGGTGGTGGACCTGTAGAAGAAATTTTAAAGTTTTTAATTTTATACCATTTTATTTTAAGAGAAAAAGAATTCAACGAACCCATGGACGGAATTGTTTATGGGGTTACTGCCTCTTTGGGATTTGCAACATTAGAAAATATAGATTATGTTTTTTATGTAGATTGGGGAGGTGTTATAACATCAAAAGAAGTAGCATTTTTAAGATCATTCTCTGCCATTCCCCTACATGGATTGTGTGGAGTAATAATGGGATTTTATTTTGGCAAGTATGTTTTTACTGGAGATAAAAAAAATATGTATTACTCAATATTAATACCCATTCTAATTCATGGTTCTTACAACTTTATAGTTAGCTTTAATTTCATTTTAGCTTTAATAGTTATTATTTTGGCACTTATATTTTCTATTAAGTTTCATTCGTCTTTAAGAAACTTACAAAATAAAAAGAATAAGGAAAAAGAAATTAAAAAAATATGAAAACTAATTTAAAAATTTTATTTATCTTTTTATTGGTATTTACCACTGGGCAATTCTCTCACAAAACTAGAGCAAATGAGATAAATCCTAAAATGCTTGATGAAGCATACGCATGTAACAGCTACTATGATGCGATAAGAAATTCAGATGACGATACAGCAAGGTCTTATTATACTTACTATATTTATAATGCGTTTGGATTTTATTTAAGGGAATTTTTTGATATAGAAAATTATAGATGGGAATATGATTTTAAAGATGGTTACTATTATGTTGGAAATATAACCACTAAACTTGCAGCTCAAAAAGTTACTATTGGCGATAAAATATTAAAAATAAACGGTCAAAAACTCAAACCAAATATTAATTGGCCAGAATTAATTTTTGACGAAAGATTTGATACCTTAGAATTAGAACTTCTTAACTCAGAGAATAAAATAATAAAGACATCTATAGAAAGACACAAGGAGAGCTGGGGTACTTTAAGGCATTCTTTAAGAGAATTCTTGGTCACAGATATTGATCTTAAAAAGGGAACTTATACTGCATCGGTAAATGAAGTCTTTGAACTTGATTTTGAGAATACAAAATCTGGTTCAGAGGAACCACATATATTAGTTCAATTAGCCCAAAATAAAATTATTTATCAAAAAAAACCTGGGGATTGGACGTTTCATGTCTGCGATCCAAAAGATGAATTGTTTGAAAATCGAATTCTTCAAGATCCCTACAACATTGCTATTAAAGGCATGGTTAAAGCTGATAAAGATTATTTAAAAATAAAAAATAGAGTTTTACCTTTTGATAAAAGATTTGGAAATTATCGAAATCAGATTGTTTTTCAGAGAGCGGTTAGCCAAGTAGTTGAAATTAAAAATGATTTTAATTTACGCTCATTTCCTTTTGATAAGCAATATTTAAAATATGAAATTGTGGATAAAGGATTTTACCATACATTTAGAATAATTGAGGATCAAGAATTTACTTATCAAGCTTTAATTAATTTTGTTGATAGTGATGATATTCCTGGATGGGAAAAAAAGGCTACCGATTTTATAAATTTCTTCATAAAGATGTAGCACAAGAGGAGGGTACTGCCTATAATGGACTAGGAATAGAATTTGAGCTTGAAAGAAAACATGGTTATTACGTCTATAAAGTTATTTTGCCAATATTATTGATTTTGTCAGTATGTTGGTCAGCGGTTTGGATTGACCCTAAAGAACTTGAGTCGAGATTAACAGTTACAATTGTTTGTTTGCTTTCATTGATTGCTTATAATTTTGTAATCGACTCGGAACTTCCAAAACTTGAATATCTTACTGTTTTAGATTGGATAATATTAACCTCTTATGTATATGCTGTTATACCAAACATTCTTAGTGTAATCTCTTTCAGGCTTCAAAAAATGAATAATAAAGTTTTATGTGATAGAATAGAGGCCCTTAGCACAAGATATGGTATTTTATCTTATTTTATAATCATCTTTTTAATAATTCTAATTTGTGTAAATATAAGTCCAGAAAATTCGACCAGCTTAATTTCTTGGATGTCAGCTAGATAGTTTATTTAGAAACCAGTCTTTGTCTTAATTCGTCAATTGATTTTAAAGTTTTTCCAGACTCATAAAACCAATAGTTCCAACCATTACAACTTTCAGCACCTAAAATTTTAGCTGCAACCTTGTGAATTGAACCCTCAGATTTTTGGCATTTAATACTTCCATCAATCATAATCTTTGCGTTAATCTTTTTGTTTTTATCGTATATGTCAGTCCCAGGCTTTATTAGCCCAAGTTCGACTAAAGAACCGAATGGAATTCTTGGTTTAGATCTGTTGTTTTCTATTACATCTAAAAAATCATCTTTAATAATTTTTATTTTTTCAACTCGTTCACAGGCAATATCGAAGTATGTTTTTTCTTTTTCAATACAAAAGTAATTTCTTCCAAGCTTTTTTGCTACTGCGGCAGTTGTACCTGAACCAAGAAATGGATCTAAAATTAAATCATCTTTATTTGTCGATGCAAGTAAAATTCTATGAATTAAAGACTCTGGTTTTTGAGTTGAGTGTGCTTTTTTACCATTCTTCTTTAATCTTTCTTTACCACTACATATTGGAAAATTCCAAGTAGATCTCATTTGAATATCATCATTAAAACACTTTAAGGATTGATAATTAAAAGTATATTTTGAAGTTTTATCTTTTGAGGCCCAAATAAGGGTTTCATGAGCATTTGTAAATCTTGTTCCTTTAAAATTCGGCATTGGATTATTTTTATTCCAAATCACGTCATTTAAAATCCAAAATCCTAAGTCTTGGATTAATTTACCTACTCTAAAAATATTATGATAGCTTCCAATTACCCACAGTGAACCATTTTTTTTTAAAACTCTTTTACATTCCTTTAACCATTTTGATGAAAATTCATCGTAGGTTTTAAAATTTTTAAATTTATCCCATTCATCGTCAACTGCTTTTACTTTAGATCTGTCCGGTCTAATAAGACTATTTCTTAATTGTAAATTATAAGGTGGATCTGCAAAAACTAAATCAAAAGACTCATCTGGAATTTTTTTTAATTCTTCCAAACAGTCCCCATTGATAATCTTATTTTTAAAGTGTGCACTTCTCATTTATAAAAATTAATTAGACTCCAGGATAACCTTGAGGTCAACTCGAGATTGAATTATTTAAGATTAATTGTGCCTAGAATTATTTCCGACTCAATATGTTGTGTACAGGATTAAATTTTTTTCTGTGGTATTTCGTAATTCCTAATCTTTTAATAGCTGATAAATGTTCTTTAGTGCCATACCCAGCGTTTTTATTCCAAAAATAACCAACGTATCTTTTAGATATTTTTTCTATTAATTTATCTCTTGAAACCTTAGCAATTATTGAAGCAGCAGAAATTTCAGGAATTTTAATATCTCCTTTAATTATATTTTTCATTTTTCTATTATTTATTTCAGGAAGTTTGTTTCCATCTATTAAAATTATTTTAGGCTTTATTTTGAGTTTCAAAATTGCTCTTTTCATAGCTAACAAACTTGCATTTAAAACATTATATCTTTCAATTTCTTTTATTGATGCTCTTCCAATCGACCATAGAGAGTTTTTTTTTATATATTTTTCTAAAATCTCACGATTTTTTTTTGAAAGTTTTTTTGAGTCTTTTAATTTTTTTTTGTTAATTTTCTTATTAAGAATTACTGCAGCGGCATAAACTGGTCCAATTAAACTTCCTCGTCCAACTTCATCAACGCCTGCTACAACAAATTTTGATTTAAAATTTAATTTTAAACTCATTTATCTTTTTTCTTATCTCTTTTAAATCATCCCATGAAAATTTTTTTTGTTCTGGTTGTCTCAAAAGGTAAGCTGGATGAAATGTTATTATAGAATAATACGTCTTATTTAAAATTAATAAGTCTCTCCATTTTCCTCTTTGTTTAGAAATTTTTATTTTATTTCCAAAAAAAGCTTCCATAGCAGTACTTCCCATAAGAATTAAAATCTTAGGATTTATTATTGAAATATGTTCTTTTAAAAAAACCGTATATCTATTTATCTCACTTAATTCCGGTTTTCTATTATCAGGCGGCCTGTAATTAACAACATTTGTTATATAAACATCAGACCTTTTAATGTTTATAGCTCTTAGCATCTTATTAAGAAGTTCTCCAGCATCTCCTACAAATGGTATTCCTTGTTCGTCTTCTTTCTGGCCAGGTCCCTCACCAATAATCATTATTTTGCTATTTTCATTTCCATCTGCAAAAACAAGTCTGGATGCATTTGATTTAAGCTCACAATTTTGCAATTTTTCAATTTTATTTTTTAAATCAGATAATCTTGAAGCTTTATCTCTTTCTTCTACTTCAGGTTTTACCTTATATCGATTTAGTGGTGTATTTGAGTAAACATAGTCTAACTGTTCTTCATTTAATAATAATGAGTTGAATATGTCTTTTTGATTTTTATGTTCTATAGTCATAATATGATTAAAATGCTTAAAATAATTAAATTATTTTTGATTTTAATATTTTCTATATTAATACAAACGAAAACTTTTTCAAAAGAGTTTGACGCCAAAAGTTTCAACCAGAGGTATTTCTCAAATTATTTTTCAGCACTTATTTTGCAATCAAACCAAGAAAATGACAAAGCTTTAAGACACTTTAATGCATCCAGACCATTAATGGATACTCATCAAAATTTTATTAAAGAGTATATTTTTTCTCTTGTCCTCAATAAAAAAATGCAAAAGGCTACTAATATTTTAAAAAAGGAGGATAAAAGCAAAACAGATTTTTTTGAGTCACATTTATTACTAGTAATAGATGGGATTTTAAAAAAGGATTTCACCCAAACAGAAAAATATTTATTGCGATTAAAATTATTTTCTGAAAACGGCACAATTAGGCCAATTATTTTTAAATCTTTAAACAGTTTTGAATATTTGTTCAGAGAGAAAAAAATTGAAAAAGAATCATTAACAAAGTATGAAAATTTAAACAATATTAATCAAGCTTTCCAACACTGTTATTTAAAAAAACCAAACACAAAAAATTTATTTTATTATTTGCTTGAAAACCAAAATAACGATTATTCAAGATATTCATTTTTTTACGCAAATTATTTAATACATGAAAATGATTTATTAGAATTAAAATATGTCGATAATAAAATTGATCAAATTAGAGGTGGTCTAATTGCCCTTCAAACAAAACAGTGGATAAAAGAAAAAAAATATTCAAAAATAAAGGAAATTTTTAACTGTAATAATGAGAGCGATATCTTAAGCGAATTTTTCTTTTTAGTCTCAAACTTTTATTCATCTAATAAAGATTTTAAAAATTCAAATTTTTATTTAATGCTTTCAGTAAGTCTTAATCCTAAATTTTATCCAAACTACTCTCTTATTTCAGAAAATCATTATTTAGATAAAAAATATGAGTTATCAAAAAGATTTTTAAATAATTTTAATAAAGATTCAAATGTTTACAGTTGGTATTCTATAAAAAGAAACATTGAAATTTTAATTAAGAAAAATAACGAGGAAGAAGCTGAAATTTTTATGGAAAAAAGTATTAACAAAGTTCCTAATCTTTCCGGTAAAGCGATGTATGATATTGCGAATTTTTATAAAAGATTTGATAATTACCAAAAAGCAATCGAATACTACTCAAAAATAATAAAAGAAATTAATTTAGATACAGATCTTTATGCTGATTTATTATTTAGAAGAGGAGGCTCTTACGAAAGATTAAAGAAATTTAATCAAAGTGATAGAGATCTTCAAAACTCTTTAAAAATTTATCCTGAGGAACCCTATGTTATGAACTATCTAGCTTATAGCTGGCTGGAAAGAAATATCAAAATTGATGAAGCAATGATCATGCTTAAAAAAGCATACGAATTAAAAAAAAATGATCCATATATAACTGACTCTATAGGTTGGGCTTATTATTTAATAGGTGATTATAAAGTAGCAGAAAGATATATGAACGAAGCAATTCAGTTAATGCCAAACGACCCAATAGTTAATGATCATTATGGAGATATTCTTTGGAAAACAAATCAAAAACTTAAAGCAAGATATTATTGGAAAAATACTTTAAATTTTGATGATACAGAGGAAGAAATGAAAAAAAAAAATTAAGATTAAATTAATCCATGGGCTTAAAAATTCTTAAATGTCTTTATTTAAGATTAAATCTTATGCAAAAATAAATTTATTTTTAAAAATAAAAGGAAAATATAAATCTGGCTTACATAAAATCGAAACTTTTGTTTCCTTAATTAGTCTTTTCGATGAGATAGAAATAAATAAGATAAAAAAAAAGAAGCATTCGATAAGGTTTATCGGAAAGTTTGCTAGCAAAATTGGAAAAGATAATTCAGTAAACAAATTACTCAAAATCTTAGAAAAAAATTCTTTTTTTAAGGATTATAAGCTGAAAATAATAATTAAAAAGAATATACCCACAATGTCAGGTTTGGGAGGAGGTTCAATGAATGCAGCAACAATTCTTAGATTTTTGATTAGCAAATCTTACATCAGGCTAAATGAAGATAAAGCTCTTAGAATAGCAGATCAAATTGGTTCAGATGTAAAATTTGGCCTTGATAATAACCAAAAATATTTAACTTCAAATGGAAAATTAACAAGTATTAAAAAAAAATTAAAATTATATCTAATAATTATTAAACCAAATTTTGGTTGCTCAACAAAAAAGATTTATAGAGGAGTAAAAAATTTTAAAAAGAGCCAAAAACTTACATTAAAGAACTGTTTTAATTTTAAAGATGTAATAAAATCTGCTAATGATTTGGAACACGTCGTGTTCAAAACCTATCCAATAATAAAAAATATTAAGGCTACTATGAGTTTATTACCTGGAAATATAATGGTGAGAATGTCAGGATCGGGTTCCAGTTTGGTTGCTTATTTTAAAACGAGAAAGGCATCACAAAATGCGTCAAAAATATTGAAAAATAAATACAAAAACTATTGGTGTATTTCATCAAAAACTATATAAACATTTTTTTTTGTGTTATATCAATATTATCTTGGGGCGTAGCCAAGTGGTAAGGCAGCGGTTTTTGGTACCGCCATTCCTAGGTTCGAATCCTAGCGCCCCAGCCAGATATGATAACTTTTTTAAATATATTCAAAAAAAAAAATAATATCTCTTCAAAGTTTGACACTCTTAAAAGAGATAAAGACCTACTTAAAATATTTGATGCAATTAATAAGTTTTCTGAAAACAGTGAAATTAGATTTGTTGGCGGTTGCGTTAGAAAAATTTTAGGTGGTGAAAAAATAGATGATATTGACCTAGCTACTAATTTAAAACCCCCTCAAGTAGAAAAAGTTTTGAATGAAAATAATATCAAAACAATCCCAACAGGAATTGAGCATGGAACTATTACTGCGATTAATAATAATAAAAAATTTGAAATCACCTCTCTCAGAAAAGATATAAAAACAGACGGAAGGAAAGCATTAGTGGAATTTACTGATGATTGGTATGAGGATGCATGCAGAAGAGATTTTACCATAAATTCGATATATGCCGACTTAAATGGTAATTTATATGATCCTTTTGATGGAAAAAAAGATTTAAATAATGGAGAAGTGAAGTTTATAGGTGATGAACAAAAAAGAATACATGAAGATTATTTGAGAATTTTAAGGTACCTAAGATTTTTTTCACAATATAGTAAAAAAAAACATAAAGAAAATACGAAAAGATTTATCAAGGAAAATTTGAAAGGTATTAAACAAATTTCTTCAGAAAGACTTTTTGATGAATTTAAAAAAATTTACAAGTCAAATCTAATTTCAACTTTGGTAAAAGATATGTTTTGTTTGGAGATTTTAAAATTGATATTTCCCCAGTTTGTTAATATTGAAAAATTGAAGGATTTAAAAAATAATAATGTACATTTTGATATAATTATTTCTTTTTTGGTTTTAGACGACTCTGATAATGCAGATTATTTTAACTATAAGTTTAATTTATCTAATAAGTTAAAAAGAAAGATAGAATTTTTGAAAAAAATATTTTTTAAGAAAGAAAAAAAATTTCAAATTAATGAAAAAAATCTTAATAAAATATTATATTTTGATGGTAAAGAATCTGTGTTGGATGTCTTGGATTTTGAGAGAATAAGAAATATAAGAAACAAATCAAAAATTGAGCAACTTTATCACTTTTTTTCACAAAAAAATCCTCCTGTTATGCCATTAAAAGCAAATTTATTAATGAAGGATTATAAAATTCCCGAAGGCAAGGAATTAGGAGAAAAGTTAAAAAGATTAGAAAAAAAATGGGTAGACAATAACTTTAACATTTCAAACAAAGAAATTCAAAAAATTTTAGATAATTAAATATATTGAACATCTTTAATTTCAAAGTTTTTTTTTCCAGAAGGTGTATCAATTTCTACTAAATCACTTTTATTTTTACCAATTAAACCTCGACCAATAGGAGATTTGAAATAAATTAATTTTTTTTTCAGATCAGCTTCATCTTTTCCCACAATTTTATAATTTATTTTCTCTCCATTATCCAAATTTTCTAAATAAACTGTTGAACCAAAAATAACTTTTCCATCGTTGTTTATCTTTGTAACATCGACAACATTAGCTCTCGCTATATTATCGTTAATTTCTTGAATTCTTCCTTCGTTTAAAGATTGCTGTTCCTTTGCAGCATGATACTCGGCATTTTCTTTTAAATCTCCATGAGATCTTGCCTCTGAAATTGCAGATACAATTTCTGGACGCTTTACTTCCTTGAGATGTTTAAGCTCTTCTTTAAGTTTTTTTAATCCATTAATAGTAATTGGTTCTTTTTCCATTTACTTCCATTTTGTTATTGGGGGGAGAGACATAAAAATACCATCAACATTCCCCCCCGTTTGTAATCCAAACTTTGTACCCCTATCATAAAGCAAATTAAACTCAACATATCTCCCTCTCTTTATAAACTGAGCTTCTTTATGTTTTTTTTTCCACTTCAACTTATTTTTTTTTAAAATTGAAGATTTAAAAATATCAACAAATTCTAGACCAACATCTTTTACAAAATTGAAATTTTTTTCCCAATTATCATTTTTATAATCAAAGAATATTCCACCAATACCTCTAGGCTCATTTCTATGAGGAAGAAAAAAATATTCATCACACCATTTTTTGTATTTTGGATAATAATTTTTGTTATGATTATCGCACATCTTTTTTAGTCTTTTGTGAAAAACCTTTTTTTCTTTATCGTCTTTAATACAAGGTGTAACGTCTATTCCACCACCAAACCATCCATAACTAGTTTGTATGAAACGAGTATTAAAATGCATTGCAGGGACATTTGGATTTTTCATATGCATAACAAAAGAAATCCCAGTTGCTGAAAAGTTAGAATTATTTTTTGTTCCTGGAATTTTTCCTCTTAGATTTTGAGGAAATTTCCCATGAACATTTGAGAAGTTTACGCCTACTTTGTCAAAGATTTTTCCATCCTTTAAAATTCTAAACTCACCACCACCTTGGTCAATTTTTTTATTTCGTGTCCATTTCTTAATTTCAAATTTTTTACTTTTTTCTAAATTTAAAATTTCGTCAGAAATAACTTCTTGAAGAATCTTAAACCAATTTGATGCTAATTTAAATTTAATTTTATCATTCATAATTTTTAAAATTATTTTGTCTTATTGCTTCAGATAAAATTATAGCTACTGAAGATGCAAGATTCAAAGATCTTTTTTCTTTAACCATTGGAATTTTAATTTTTAGATTTAAGTCTGTATGTACATTTTCTGGAACCCCCATGCTCTCTCGCCCAAAAAGCAAGGTATCACCAAGCCCAAACCTAAATTCATTGTAATTTTTTCTGGCTTTTGTTGTACATAAAATTATTCTGTTATCCTGCTTAGCGTTCAAAAATTTCCTATAGCTCTCATAAAAATCGATTTTTTTTATATCTAAATAATCCATTACAACTCTTTTAAACCTTTTATCATTGAATCTAAATCCGCATGGCTCAATTATCTCAAGATTTGCTCCCAGACATGAACAAATTCTTATTATTGCTGCGGTATTTTGGGGTATATCAGGTTGATATAGTGCTATTTTCGGTACAATTTTATTGTTTTTATGTGTCATTCTTTCTATAGAAAAATTTCGTTTTTATATTATATGAAATCATATATTAGATAAAAATAAACAATATTTTAATGTCAGAAGATAAAAAACCTAATCGAAGAGACTTTTTATTTACCGCTTCCTACGCTGTGGGAGCTGTAGGGGTAGGGGCTGCTGTCTGGCCAATGATTGACCAAATGAATCCAGATGCCTCAGTAAAAGCACTTGCAAGCACTTAAGTGGATGTAAGTACTATGCAACCTGGAAATACAATTACCGTTTTATGGAGAGGAAAACCAGTTTTTATCAAAAGAAGAACAGATAAAGAAATAGCTGAAGCAAGGTCAGTTAGTCTTAATGAATTAAAAGATCCTCAGAAGGATGAGGATAGAGCAAAAAATCCTGAGTGGTTGGTTATGGTAGGAATCTGTACCCACTTAGGCTGTGTGCCGCTAAATGATAAAGGAGATTATAATGGATGGTTTTGTCCTTGTCATGGTTCGCACTACGATACTTCTGGAAGAATACGTAAAGGACCGGCCCCAACAAATATGGAGATTCCAAAATACGAATTTGTTGATAACAATACAATTAAAATAGGATAAATTAGAAAATGAGCGAACATTCTTATACACCTAAGTCAAAATTTGGAAAGTGGTTCAATGATAGATTACCCTTGCTAACTCTGGCAAATCATTTGACTGACTATCCTACACCAAAGAACTTAAATTATTGGTGGACCTTTGGTGGGATTCTTA
>MDTA01075207.1_pt1 | contig 17723 bp, 12 predicted proteins | sample 811151 | NCBI WGS metagenome assembly MDTA01 (sample SAMN05326648, study PRJNA326480) | marine metagenome | isolation source: seawater | place: Indian Ocean: South | collected 2010
CTACTGTCTGAGTGCGTGCGATTCGCTGCTGCGAATATGAATGGCGGCATCCAGTAACGCCTGCGTATAAGGATGAGCTGGTCGCGAGAATATTTGCTCTGCGGGCCCGCTTTCCACGACACGGCCGCCGCGCATAACCAGCACGTGGTGACTGAGCGCTCTTACAACGCGCAGGTCGTGGCTGATGAACACGTAAGTCAGGTTATGGCGTGCCTGCAAGTCGCGTAACAGCTCCACAATCTGGGCTTGCACGGAACGATCCAGCGCAGACGTAGGTTCGTCCAGTACCAGCAAGCGTGGTTCCAGGATCAGCGCGCGCGCGATCGCGATTCTCTGACGTTGCCCACCTGAAAACTCGTGTGGATACCGATGCCGCGCATCCACGTCCAGTCCCACTTCAACCAGGACTTGTTTGACACGCTGCTCGCGTTCTTCAGCTGTAAGGTCCGTGTGCAAATCCAGACCTTCCGCGACGATATCGCCGACAATCTGCCGGGGACTCAAGCTCGCGAACGGGTCCTGAAACACGATCTGCATGTCTCTGCGCAGCGCGCGCATTTGCGGGCGTGAGAGTGCATTCAGGTCAGTGCCGTCAAATTCGAGACTGCCGGTGCTCGCCTCAAGTCTCAGCAAGGCCATGCCAAGTGTTGTCTTGCCGGATCCGCTTTCGCCGACGATGCCGAGCGTCGTCCCTGTGCGAAGCGCCAGGTCAATGCCGTCTACGGCTTTCACGTGCCCCACGGTGCGTCGCAGCACGCCGCGCCTTATCGGGAACCACACGCGCAACTCCCTGGCGGTATACAGATTGGTGGCCTCGTGAGCAGAGTTGTCAACTCTGCCGTTCGGCTCCGCGCTCAACAAATGCTGCGTGTAGTGGTGTTGTGGCCTGTCAAAAACTGCATCGACGGGACCCGTCTCGACAATATTCCCCGCGGTCATGACGTTGACTCGATTGGCCATCTTTCGGACGACACCCAAATCGTGCGTGATCAACAACATCGCCATACCCATCTTGTCCTGCAACTCCAACAGCAGGTCCAGAACCTGCGCCTGGACCGTCACATCCAGCGCCGTGGTAGGCTCGTCGGCGATCAACAGCTGTGGCTCGTTGGCGAGCGCCATCGCGATCATCACGCGCTGACGCTGTCCGCCGGAAAGCTGATGCGGAAACGTCTCGACACGCTCCTCCGGGTTGTCGATGGCGACCAGTTGGAGAAGCTCCAGCGTTCTCTCGCGTGCGGCTGCGCCGTTCATGCCGCGATGCAACTGCAAGGTCTCGCGTATCTGCTGGCCAACTGTGTGCAGCGGATTGAGCGAACTCATGGGCTCTTGAAAGATCATGGCGATATCGGCGCCACGAATCTGTCGCAGTTGATTTTCCGGCAACGTCAGCAGGTTGCGGTCGTCGAACCAGACCTGGCTGTCAGCGCCATGGAATGCGGCGGGGTAGGGCAGCAGTTTCAAAATAGATAGTGCCGATACGGTTTTGCCAGACCCGCTCTCGCCCACCAACGCGACAGTCTCGCCCGGGAATATGTCGAACGCCACGCGCTCGACGGCGAGGCTGGCGGTATCGTCCGCGCCGCGGAAGTGCACGCTGAGATCGCGAACGCTCAGTAACGGGCTCTTACCTTTGTCATAAGGCGCCATCCTCAGTGCATCCCTGTCTTGCGTGGATCAAACGCATCGCGGATGGCTTCGCCAACAAACACCAACAACGTCAGCATGATGGCCAGGGTGAAAAACGCCGTCAGCGCCAGCCATGGTGCCTGCAGGTTGTTTTTGCCTTGATTCAGCAGTTCCCCCAATGACGGAGAGCCTGGGGGTAAACCGAAGCCCAGGAAGTCGAGGCTGGTCAGCGTGGTTACCGAACCGCTCAGGATAAAAGGCAAAAACGTGACAGTTGCCACCATCGCGTTTGGCAGCACGTGTCGCCACATGATTGTAATGTCGTGTACACCCAGCGCGCGGGAGGCCCGCACATACTCAAAATTGCGCGCGCGCAGGAATTCGGCTCGCACGACGCCCACGAGTCCCATCCATGAGAACAACAGCATCAGGCCTAGAATCGTGAAGAACCCTGGCGTGATGATGCTGGCCATGATGATCAGCAGGTACAAGGCAGGCAGGCCGCTCCACACTTCGATGAACCGTTGGGCGAACAGGTCCAACGCTCCGCCAAAATAACCCTGTGCAGCGCCTGCAGCGATGCCGATGATGCTGCTCAGGATGGTCAGTGCGAGGCCAAACAACACGGAGATACGAAAACCGTAGATGACTCTCGCGACCACATCGCGTCCCTGGTCATCAGTGCCGAGCCAGTTGTCGCCGCTGGGCGCCGTTGGCGCTGACCCGGGCAGATCCAGGATCTTGGTGTCGTAGTCGTACGGTATGAGCGGCCAGAGTATCCAGCCTCTCTCCTCAATGAGTTCAGCGACAAACGGATCGCTATAGTCTGCGGTGGTTTCGAAGTCTCCGCCGAAGGTCGTCTCCGGGTAATCCTTGAGTAGCGGATACAGATATTGGCCGTCGTACTGAATCAACAGCGGTTTGTCATTGGCGATAAATTCCGCTGGGAGACTGATCAGAAAAGCGCACAGAAACAGCCACATCGACCAGTAGCCGCGCCGGTTGTTTTTGAAGTTCGCCCAACGGCGTTGATTCAGTGGCGACATGTTGCGCTCAGCCACGCGACTCGAAGTCGATGCGCGGATCGATCACGGTGTAAGCGATATCACCAATGAGCTGCATGATCAGGCCGATCAACGTGAACACGTACAACGTGCCAAACATGACCGGATAGTCGCGATTGATCGCGGCTTCAAAGCCGAGCAAACCGAGACCGTCCAGCGAGAAGATGGTTTCGATGAGCAGTGCGCTGGTAAACAGAATACCCACGAACGCGCCGGGGAAACCGGCGATTACAATCAACATGGCGTTGCGAAACACGTGCCCATAAAGCACTCGACCTTCAGTCAAGCCTTTGGCGCGCGCGGTCATGACGTATTGCAGGTGGATCTGGTCCAGGAACGAGTTTTTGGTCAGCATCGTCAGGCTGGCGAAACCACCGGCGACCAGCGTAAATACCGGAAGGCAGATATGCCACAGATAGTCCATAGCCTGCTGCCACCAGGGCATAGTATCGAACCCGGCTGACGTCAGGCCGCGCAACGGGAACCATTGCAGGTACTGCCCCCCGGCAAACACCACGATCATCAGGACTGCGAGCAGGAAGCTCGGAATCGCATACCCAATTACAATCAGTCCGCTAGTCCAGAGGTCAAATCGACTGCCGTCGCGCACGGCTTTGGCGATACCAAGCGGTATCCCGATGAGATAAACCAACAAAGTGGTCCATACGCCGAGCGTAATGGAAACGGGCAGCTTATCGACAACCAGTTCAACCACACCACGGTCTTGGAAGTAGCTGTCGCCAAGATCAAACACGGCGTAGTTGCCAAGCATCGTCAGAAAGCGTTTCCACATCGGCTGGTCAAAACCAAACTGCGCTTCGAGCTGTGCGATATATTCAGGTTCCAGGCCTGCTGCGCCGCGATACTTGCCAGTTAGTCCCTGGCCTGAGCTGTTGGGTGCTGCAACCTCACCACCTTCGCCGGAAATGCGCGCCGTGGCGCTGACGGCGGTGCCCTGCATCTCGGCCATCAGTTGTTCGATAGGCCCGCCAGGCGCGAGTTGCACGATAAAAAAGTTGAGCGCCAGAATGCCAACCAGTGTCGGCAGAATCAGTAGCAGACGGCGAATGATGTACGAGGTCATGGGTGGATACCAACGGCCGTCGGAGACCAGGAAGTGGATGTCGAGAATTCGAGGTGTCGGTCAGTCCCGGACGACAGAAAGACGGATCCAGCTGCCCTGGAGCCAGAGGTTGGTGTACTGCCCGCAAGAGAGCTGCCAGTCTGGTCGCTGGTAGTCCGGGACACGCGAGTCTCGGATCTGTAAGCCATCAACTCGCGAGCCCTGGGCCTAGTTGCCGCGGACCCGTGCGCCATGCGAACTGCGGACCTGGCCACGCGAGGCTCGGCAATTCCTCAGCCTCTCAAGGTTTTGCGCTGGTCTGCCACCACATGGCAGGGAAACCTGTGCCGTAACGGGGCTGCACTTCGGGATGAGCAAACTTGTTGTGAAAAGCCAGCCGGTGAATGTCGTTATGCCATTGCGGAATGGCGTAGTGTTGCCACAAGAGTACCCGGTCCAGCGCACGCGTGTGGACTTTCAGTGACTTCAGATCCTTGGCGTTGATGACCTTCTCGATAATCGCGTCTACAACCGGGTCCTTGATACCCGCCCAGTTGCCTGTTCCAGCTCTGTCGGCGGCGGCCGAACCGTAGTAGGAACGCAGCTCCGGGCCTGGCGGCGGGAAGAAGTTGGAACGCAGTGTGACGATATCAAAATCAAAATCTTCGAGTCTCTTCTCGTATTGGGAGGTATCGACGATACGCATGGTAGCTGCGATACCGAGTTTCTTGAGCGTCTGAATATAAGGGGCGATGAGGCGTTCCATCACGGGATTACGGAGCAGTATCTCGATCTGGATCTGGTTGCCCGACGGGTCCACCAGCTTACCAGCGGCGACCTTCCACCCGGCCTCCTTGAACAGCTGAAGCGCGCGACGAATCTGTTTCCGGTTGCGGCCACTGCCGTCTGTCCTCGGTGGTTCAAACGCCTGCTCAAGCACGGCCTTCGGCAGCTTGTCCGCAAACGGTTGCAGCACCGCAAGTTCGGCTGCCGTTGGTTTGCCGCTGGCGCCATAATCAGAGTTGGGGAAGTAACTCTTGGTGCGCGTGTACTGGTTGTACAGGAGCTTCTTGCGCATCCATTCAAAGTCCATCAGTTGTGCGAGCGCCTCGCGCACCCTCACATCAGCGAACTTCGCCCGCCGTGTGTTCAGCACCATTGCCTGAATCCCACCCGGCATCTTGTCCGGCATTGTCTTCAGGACAATGCGGCCTTCTTTTACCGCGGGAATGTCATAACCGGTTGCCCAGCGCTTGGAGGAATACTCCGTGCGGAAGTCGATATTGCCGGCCTTGAAAGCCTCGAACATGACGGAGATGTCACGATAGTAGTCGTAGCGAATCTCGTCGAAGTTGTATTGCCCCCTGTTGACCGGTAAGTCGGCGCCCCAGTAGTGCTCTACGCGCTGATAGGTCAGGTGCCGGCCGGGCTCCACGCTCACCAGTTTGTATGCCCCGCTGGACGGGCGTGGCTCCAGCGTGGTCTTGCTGATGTCGGTTTTAGCCCAATAGTGCGACGGGGCAGGGGACATCGTGGCTACCGTCATCAGCGGTTTCATATTGTCGCGCGTCTTGAACGTGAAACGCAGGCGGTCCGGCGCCAGTGCCTCTGCCGATTCAACATCCCGATAGAACGATTGCAGGAACGGTCGTCCGTGTTGGCGTATTGTGTCGAGCGCCAGCACAAAGTCTTTTGCCGTGATCTGAACGCCGTCGTCGTAGCGCGCTTCTTGGCGGAGCTGGAATTCAATCCAGCTCTTGTCGTCGGGGTAGACCGCGTATTCGGCTATCAATCCGTAGACTGTCAGTAATTCGTCGCCAGAGCTGGTCATCAGCGTGTCGGTGATGTGGCCGATGCTCCGTGGCCAGTTGCCTTTCAACAGGTAAGGGTTAAGGCTGTCGAAGGTGCCAAAAGCGCCCAACACGATTTTGCCACCCTTGGGCGCATCCGGATTCACATGTGGCCAGTGGGTCATGTCAGCAGGATAACGAGGCGTGCCAAATTCGGAGATGGCATGGCGCTTCGGAAGCTCCTCAGCCGCAAGTGCGGAGGATGCGCACAGTGCGCCACACAAGGTGAGGGAAAGAAGTGAGCCCCAACTGCTCATCCAGTTCTTGAACATTAGCTACGCCCCGCGTTCCAGCTCATGACCTGCATTTTACTCCTGCGCCAGCTTTCGGATAGCGTCGACAATTCGCTGCGCATCCCAATCCCATTCGCCAGTTGCCTTGATGGCAACTTGCCCCTGTCTGTCAACGACAAACGTGGTTGGTAGTCCAACAACGCCATATGCCCGTACAGTTTCTCCCAACGGATCCAGCAACAGCGGGAACTGAATATTCGCCTCGCGTGCGAACTCCTGTACAGGTGCGGATGGGTCGCCAAAGTCGATGGCGACCAGTTCCACGCCATCCGGCTGTAAAGTCCGCCACAAGCGCTGTAGCGATGGCATTTCCTGTCGGCAGGGTGGGCACCAGGTAGCCCAGAAGTTGACTATCAACACTTTGCCGTCGAAGTCAGATAAGGACACTTTCCCGCGATTGGTACTGTCCAGTGAAAATGCCGGCGCAGCGTTGCGTGTCTCCAGGTGTGTCAAGGAGTCCTTGAGTTTGCCGGTGTTGGAACTTGTGGCCAACGCGCTGGCTGGTAGCAGCCCGAGCAGGCTCGCGCTGTTGAGAAAGCGTCGTCGTCGCATGGGGCAGACTTAACCTCTAATGAACCAATGCGAGCTAAGACTGACGCAGACTGCTCGCGGTTCCATGCATCAGCGTGTCCACGTGCACACGCACGCACTCCGACAGCGCGTTGAGATCGTATCCACCTTCAAGCATCGAGATGAGGCGTCCTTCGGCATATTGGTCCGCCACCTCGAGCATGCGCTGAGTCATCCATTCGTAGCAGCCCGTTGTGAGATTCATCTGCGCCAACGGATCCTGGTTGTGGGCGTCGAAACCCGCCGACAGGATGACGGCCTCAGGTCCAAAAGCATGGATGGCAGGCAAAATGCGTTCCTTGAAAGCGGCCTTGTATTCCGCGTCGCCGCTGCCGGCAAACATCGGGCAATTGAGCGTTGCGCCCGTGCCAGCGCCCACCCCGGTCTCCGATGCAGCACCGGTGCCCGGGTAGTAGGGGTACTGGTGCAGACTGACGTACATTACACTCGGATCTGACTCGAAGCTGTGTTGCGTGCCGTTCCCGTGGTGTACATCCCAGTCGAGGATCAGCACCTTGACCAGGCCATGATGCTGCTGCAGGTAGCGCGCCATGATGGCTACGTTGTTGAAAAGACAGAACCCGAGTGCGGTGGAGGCTTCAGCGTGATGCCCGGGCTGGCGCGACAAGGCAAACGCGTTGTCGACTTCGCGTGTCACCACCTGGTCGGCGAGCGCCAGTGCCGCTCCGCTCGCCATCAGTGCCGCGTCAAAAGAACTGGCAGAAATGCCAACGTCTGGTACGTCCAGGTACGGTTGGCCGGCGGCGCAGGCTTGCTCCGCCCTGGTGACGTAGTCCGCGGCATGGATGGTCTGCACCCAATCGCGCGTGGCGGGGCGTGCCGTGATAGGGCGCAAATCCGCGAACCAGGATGCCTGCTGTAGCCCATCCAACGCGACAACCAGCCGTTCCGGACGCTCAGGATGCCCTTGGCCGGCGTTGTGGGCCAGATAGATGGAGTCGTAATGAAAACCCGTGACCATGATGTGCACCGACGTCGAGGGCCCCTGTCGTGCGTGCTATCGAGTGGCGAGGGGCCTGCTTGTTACGATGGCGACAGTTTACTGTTCGACTTGTCGCGCGGCGACCAACGCAGCGCGAGCTTAACTACAAGATACATTTCCTCGAGGTGAACTGCGCCATGCTGCCAACCCATTTTCCGAAGTTAGCTCTGGTGGCTCACCGCGGCCTCGCTACACATTATCCTGAAAATACGTGGCTCGCCCTTGAGCAGGCTATCTTGGCGGAGGCCCGCGTCATTGAGTTTGATATACAGCTGTCGAGCGACCACGTCCCCGTGGTTTTTCACGACGAGACACTGGCGCGGACCTGCGGCGTCGTGGGCAAGGTGGGTGATTTTACAGCCGCCGAACTCACGGCACTTAGCTGTGGCTATGCAGACCGCTTCGCAGAAACATTTGCCGACATCACGATTGATCGGCTCGATACTGTTGTGCAGCAGTTTTCGAGCTACCCGGACGCGTTTTTGCTGGCAGAGCTGAAAGAAGAAAGTGTTGCGCGATTTGGTCTGCAAGTGTGCATGCGTGGTGTGTATGAGGCGCTTGAGCCGGTGCGCGACCGCACTTGCATCATTTCTTTTGCGTCCGAAGTTGTGACCGACGCACGCGCGCATGGCTGGTCCATTGGTTGGTGCGTCGACAACTACGATGAGTCGTCACGTACAATCGCGGGCAGGGTGCGTCCCGACATGTTGCTGGTGGATGAGGTCAACTTGCATTCGCCCGCGGACCTGTGGCCGGGCGACTGGCAATGGGCGGCTTGGGAGGTTGTTGACCCGGTACGTGCCGCGGCGCTGATGCGTCTGGGCGTCCATCATGTTGAGACGTACGACTGTGCGGCATTGGCCGCCGATCCGGCTGTACAAGCGGCGTTGAAGCAGGCCTAGTCGGCGCGTCGAGCGAAACAGTCGAGCCCCTGCACCTGACGCTTCAGCTGCTGGCACAACGCGGCTGTTGCTTTCAGGTTTCTTTTACCGGGGCCACGCACCTGATACATCGGCGCCCCGTCCACGGTAGCGGTATGCGTGGTGAGGGCAAACCTGACACCTTGGTCAAGCAACTTTGTTTGCAGACTCTGACGTCTGCGCGTAGCGCCTTTTGACGAGCGAAACGCGCCGAACTGCAGAACATATGCGGCTCTTTGTTCGCGTTTGCTTGTCGCGCCAGTTCCGCCAGCCCGCGTGGTCGGCTTTTCTGAACCCGTCTGGGAGACGGCGCTGACGAATGGCGTTGCTGCTGGGGCTGTGTTCGCCCTGGAGGCAGGTTGATCGCGTGTGGTTTGCAAGTCGGCTGGTATTGGTTGTTGCGTACGCGCCGTCATGCCGCTGGCGATGAGTTTAGGGGCGGATGCGGTTGTGGTTGGAGATGCGGGCGCAGGCGTGGGCGCAGATGCGCGGGCACGCAAGGACCTAGCGCGCCATCGATCAGCCTGGTCCAGGCTCCTGGCGACCCCCTCTCCCTTGCGGTACATCTCGGCAATGGCGGCTTCGGAGAGCCGGTACTGTTGCTTGGCGGCACGCAAATGCCAGCGGAAAGCTGCAAGGGTGTCTTGCTTTGTTCCGAGGCCGCGCCGGTACAATTCAGCCAGGTCATGTTGTGAGGGTGCATAGCCGGCCTGCGCGGCAGTCTCGAGCAGACGAGCCGCTTCATGTGGCGCAAATGCCGAGAACTTCGGGCGCAGATGGAGGCGGCCCAGCACATGTAACGCGGCCGGGTCTCCTGCGTCGGCGAGTGGCACGATCGTCTGGTATGCCTGATCGAGCCGGCCATCTCTCATTTGTGCCTTGGCGCGCACGATGTCGTCTGCCAGTGCTGGCGCCGTGGCCGTTGCTTGACCCTGTACGCTGATACTGCAGGCCAGCAACGCCAGAACCGAAAGGCGTGCGGCGAGTCGTCTCAAGCGCTGCAAGTGAGCTTCAGCTCGATTGCCCAAAGCCACCGCCGCCGGGTGTCTCGACCAGGAACACATCGCCAACGGCCATATCCGCGCCGTCTGCACCACGCAGCTCCTCGACGCTGCCATCGGTTCGTAAGACCGCGTTGCGTCCGGTCGCGCCGGGTTCTCCGCCATCCATACCGTAAGGCGGCACATCTCGATGCCCGGAGAGGATGGACGCCCGCATGGCTTCGTTGAATCGTATGCGCCGGACTACACCATTGCCGCCTGTGTGTTTGCCATCCCCACCGCTGCCGTGACGTATGCCAAAGCTCTGCAGAGTGACTGGGAAACGCCACTCGAGAATTTCCGGGTCTGTCAGCCGCGAATTAGTCATATGTGTATGTACGGCATCCGTGCCGTCAAAGTCGGGCCCGGCTCCCGAGCCTCCGCAGATAGTTTCGTAATACTGATAACGGTCATTGCCAAAGGTCAGGTTATTCATCGTGCCTTGGGACGCAGCCATGACGCCCAGAGCTCCATACAAAGTGTCGGTGATCGCCTGACTGGTTTCCACGTTGCCGGCGACCACTGCGGCTGGATACTCGGGATTCAGCATCGTGCCGATGGGAACCGTGATCGTCAGCGGTTTCAGACACCCGTCGTTCATCGGAATTTCGTCATCCACCAGCGTGCGGAATACGTACAAAACGGCGGCACGCGTAACGGCGCGCGGCACATTGAAGTTGCTGCCTCTTTGCGCAGAGGTTCCTGTAAAGTCGATATGTGCGCTGCTGCTGTCGCGGTCAATCGATATGCGCACACGGATGGTGCCGCCGTCGTCCATCGGGTATTCGAACTCGCCGTCGCGCAAAACCCCCAACACACGGCGGACCGCGCCTTCGGCGTTGTCCTGCACGTGTTGCATGTACGCATGCACAACGTCCAGGCCAAAGTGGCCCACCATCCGGTTCAGCTCCATCACGCCTTTGGCGTTTGCTGCAATTTGCGCGCGTAGATCAGCGATGTTCTGGTCCGGGTTCCTGGCCGGGTATGCGCCCCCGGCGAGCAACGCACGCATCTCTTCTTCCAGCATGCGTCCGTCACGCACGAGCAGTACGTCGTTCATCAGCACACCCTCATGGTCGATGTGGGTGCTGTCGGGCGGCATTGAACCGGGTGCAATACCGCCGATATCGGCATGGTGGCCGCGTGAGGCTACATAAAACAGTATCGACTCACCCGATTCGTCAAATACAGGTGTGACAACTGTTACGTCCGGCAGGTGCGTACCGCCGTTGTAAGGATCGTTCAACACGTAGACTTCGCCGGGCGCCATGGAACTGCCGCGGCGGCGCATCAGGGTTTGTACAGATTCGCCCATCGAGCCGAGATGCACTGGCATATGTGGTGCGTTGGCGATGAGCTGACCGGCTGCGTCGAACAGGGCGCAGGAGAAATCGAGCCGCTCTTTGATGTTGACGGAATACGCCGTGTTTTCGAGCGCGGCGCCCATCTGTTCGGCGATCGACATGAAGAGATTGTTGAACACCTCCAGCATCACCGGATCCGCTGTAGTACCGATGGCCTGGGTTTGTGGTCGTGGGACTACTCGTTCGAGCACCAGATGGTCGTATTGGTTGACACTTGCGCGCCAGCCAGGCTCGACCACGTTGGTTCCCGTGGTCTCGATGATGATGGCGGGGCCATCTACCGTTTGCCCGGGCGCAAGATTTGCGCGGTCATAAACCGGCGCTTCCCGCCAGGCCTTGTCGGCATAGATCTGCAGGTGCGCAATTGCGTCGGGCGTGTCTGCGACCGACGCGGCTCTTGCGCTATCGCCGGGAGCTTCAGTCTGTCCAATGGCCTCAACACTGACAGCCTCTATAACCAGGCCGCGGTCTGGCATGACGAAGCCATAGCGGTCCTGGTAGATCTGTTCAAAATCGCGTTGCATGTCAGCGACGCCGCCCAGATTCACTTCGAGCGACGAGTCTGTACCGGCGTAACGCACATGCACGCGCTGTTCGATGCGGATTTGCGCCTCGGCCACATCCTGATGCAGGACTTCCTCGTGAGCGCCCACGCTCAATTTCGTGGCCATCGCGCGCACGGCAGCAACGGCTGCTTCGTCCAGGTCTTGTTCAACGGCCTGTTCACGGAGCGCACGCACGTCCGCCAGACCCATGCCATATGCGGAGAGAACCCCAGCGTATGGGTGGATGAAAATACGTTCCATGCCGAGCGCGTCGGCCACCAGACATGCGTGTTGTCCGCCTGCACCTCCAAAACATGTCAACGTGTATTCCGTGACGTCATATCCGCGCTCGACGGAGATCTTCTTGATCGCGTTGGCCATGTTCTGCACGGCGATATGCAGAAAGCCAGAAGCCACTTCTTCAGGGGTAGTTGCTGTACCACTGGCCGTTTCTATTTGCTGCGCTAGTGTCTTGAAGCTGGCGACAACCGCGTCGCGGTCCAACGCCTCGTTTGCGTCAGGCCCAAACACAGCGGGAAAGTGCAGAGGGTCGAGTTTACCCAACATGACGTTACAGTCCGTTACGGTCAGCGGCCCGCCGCGGCGATAACAACAAGGGCCCGGATTGGCTCCGGCAGAGTCTGGTCCGACGCGATAGCGTTCCCCGTCAAAGTGCAGGATGGAACCGCCGCCGGCCGCAACGGTGTGAATGCGCATGATCGGCACCCGCATCCTGACACCAGCTACCAGCGTGTCGAACGCACGTTCGTACTCCCCGGCATAGTGCGATACGTCGGTGGATGTGCCGCCCATGTCAAAGCCAATGATTTGGTCAAAGCCGACAAGTTCACTGGTGCGTACGGCGCCAACGATGCCGCCAGCCGGGCCGGACAGGATGCTGTCTTTGCCCTGGAACAGGCTTTGGTCGGTCAGGCCACCGTTCGATTGCATGAACATCAGCCGGGCGCCGCCAAGTTCACTCGCAACCTGGTCGACGTAGCGGCGAAGAATGGGGGACAGATACGCGTCGACGACTGTTGTATCCCCGCGGCTGACCAGCTTCATCAGCGGACTCACCGCGTGCGACGCGGAGACCTGGGTAAAGCCCACCTCGGTCGCCAATTGCGCCAGTTGAAGTTCGTGGTCTGTATATCGGTAACCGTGCATCAACACGATCGCAACCGAGCGCAAGCCGTCAGCGAATGCTTCCTGCAATTTCGCTCGCGCCGCTGCGACGTCCAGCGGTGTTGCTACGTCACCCGTTGCCGTGACGCGTTCATCCACTTCGTAGACACGTTCGTACAACAACTCCGGTAACACGATCTGACGCGCAAACAACTCCGGGCGGTTTTGATAGCCGATGCGCAACGCATCCTTGAATCCGCGGGTGATAAGCAGCGCGGTCCGATCGCCTTTGCGTTCTAACAACGCATTGGTCGCTACCGTAGTGCCCATCTTGACTGCGCCGATCTGCTCGGCCGGCAACGGCATGTCCGGCGCGAGATCCAAAAGTTCGCGGATGCCCTGAATGGCGGCATCCGGATAGCGCTCGGGGTTTTCGGATAGCAGCTTGTGTGTCTTGAGGGTGCCATCGGGGGCGCGGGCAACAACGTCCGTGAACGTGCCTCCTCTGTCAATCCAGAATTGCCAGGGTTCGCTGGCGCTTGTACCGGTCATGCTGCCTCGTTTCGCTGTTGCTTCGCCGTGGGGGTTACCCATGTACAGAAAACCAGCAAGGATACACCGAGAGCAAGATCGAGCGCTTGTCGCAGGTGCGCTCGGGAAACGTGATCTCTGAGTGGCAAAGCGGTGACGCTTTTGTCACGCTTACACGTTTTTGACGCCGCCGGTTTGCGATGCGTCGCCCGGCACAAGATGTGAGGACGCGTAATGACCAAAGCCATTCAGATTTCTACTCCAGGTGGACCTGAAGTCATGCATTGGAATGACGTGGATGTAGGTAGTCCGGGCGCGGGCGAATTGAAGATTCGTCATACCGCAATCGGCTTGAATTACATCGACGTCTATTTCCGCACGGGGCTTTATCCTGCTCCGCAACTCCCGTTTACGCCGGGCATGGAAGCATGCGGGATTGTTGAAGAGGTTGGTGCCGAGGTGGGCGATATCGCCGTGGGTGACAAGGTCGCCTACGCCGCTGCACCCGTCGGAGCGTACGCCGAGGTACGGCTGATGCCGGCTGACCGTGTGGTCAAGGTGCCGGGCGGCATCGACGATCAGGCGGCAGCCGCGATGATGTTGAAAGGAATGACTACGCAGTATCTGCTGCGCACCACCTATCGGGTCAAAGCCGGAGACACGATCGTATTTCACGCGGCGGCAGGGGGGGTCGGGCTGATTGCGTGTCAATGGGCCAAGCACCTCGGGGCCACCGTCATCGGTACCGTCGGCAGCGACGAGAAAGCGGAGCTGGCGCGCGCGCATGGTTGTGATCACCCCATTGTCTACACCCGGGAGAATCTGGCCGAGCGGGTCCGTGAGATTACCGATGGCGCTGGCGTGCCGGTGGTCTATGACTCGGTCGGTGCTGATACATACGAGGCGTCGCTAGACTGCCTGGCACCGCTCGGTATGTTCGTGAGTTTTGGCAATGCTTCAGGACCAGTTACGTCGGTCAATCCGGGGGATTTGTCCGCGCGAGGCTCGTTGTTTTTTACACGCCCGACTCTGATGACTTACACGGCTACGCGCGAGGATCTGGTTGCCTGCGCGGACGAGCTCTTTGACGTCGTCACTCAGGGCGCGGTGAATATCGAAGTCAATCAGACTTTTGCACTGTCGGAGGCACAGGCCGCACACCGGGCTCTTGAAAGCAGGCAGACCACAGGCTCTACCGTTTTGATGCCCTAGCAGCATCAGGCATTTGTCCGTCGATCGAGATAACGCGCCGAGTTCCGGCGCTAGGCGTTGTGCGGTGCGGCATGCGACAATATACACACCATGAGGGGGGGCTCGAATAACTACGCGCCGGCTAACGTCGCGGACTATCGGGATGCCGGTAGTGACGTTGCGTTCCAGACGGACATACTGCAAGGCGTTTCAAGGACTTTTGCACTGACGATTCCGCAACTTCCGGAGTCGCTTCGCATCGTCGTTGGCAACGCGTATTTGCTGTGCCGGATCGCTGACACTATCGAAGACGCGGCTGAGGTTCAGTCCGCGGACAAACAGGTGTACGCCGAGGCATTCGTCAACGTGGTAGGGGGGCGCACGGACGCGCAGCGTTTTGCACACGACTTTGGTGCCTTGCTGGATGAGCGCACACCAACCGCGGAGCGCGAGCTGATAGCCAATACCGAACGCGTCGTGCGCCTGACTCATGCTTTCAACCCGGTGCAGCGACAGGCGCTCGAGCAGTGCGTTGCGGTCATGAGTCGTGGCATGGCGGAGTACCAGGAGGATTCGTCAGTGCAGGGCCTGGCGACTCAGGCCGAGATGGACCGCTACTGCTATTTTGTAGCGGGCGTCGTGGGAGAGATGCTGACGGAGCTGTTCTGCGACCACTGTGACGAGTTGTCAGCCGAGCGCGACGAGATGCTGCAACTCGCGGTGTCCTTCGGACAAGGTTTGCAGATGACAAACATCTTGAAGGACATTTGGGAGGACCGTCGCCGCGGCGCATGCTGGTTGCCGCGGGAGGTTTTTGCAGAGCAAGGACTGGATTTGGCGACGCTGGATACGCGCACTCAAGCGGTGCAATTTGCCGCCGCAATGGATGTGTTGATCGGCATTGCCCGTTTGCACCTTGATAACGCGCTCACCTATACCCTGCGCATCCCGCCCGCCGAGACCGGGATTCGCCGGTTTTGCCTTTGGGCTATAGGGATGGCAGCGATGACACTGCGCAAGGTGCATGCGCATCCCGACTTCGCGCGCGGAGAGGATGTGAAAATCAGCCGTAACACCGTGAAAGCCACCGTTGTGTTCACAAGCCTGACGGTGCGCAACGACGACCTGCTGCGCTGGGGATTCAGACAGGCCACTAAGTCGTTGCCGCGGGCACCCGCTTCGTACCAGCGCGCCGAGGTTTCGTGTTGGGAGGCGTCTGCTTGAACGTTTCGACACTGGATAACGTGACGCATATCAATTCGCGCGTGCTGGCGAAGCCAGCGCCAAGCGTCAATCCTGTTGGCGCGGACGTGGTCGCTGCGCCTGAACATGATCTGCCGTTTGCCCGCTACAACTCCATTGACGCCGCCGTCACGGCGGGTCGAGCCCGGCTCAAGTCGGAACGGTTGTCGGCGGGCAACTGGTGTTACGAGTTCGAAGCGGACTGCACCATTCCGGCGGAGTTTATGCTGCTGGTCCATTTCACTGGCGACTTCGCCATTCTGGATGAACTGGGCGAGAACCTCGAAGAGCGCATCGCGCGTTACATTCGCTCGCAGCAACAGGTGGATGGAGGATGGCCGTTATACCCAGGTGGCCGCTTCGATATCAGCTGCTCGGTGAAATCCTATTACGCGCTCAAACTCGCGGGAGACGATGCCGACGCCCCGCACATGCAGCGCGCGCGCGAGGCGATTCTGGCACATGGGGGCGCAGCCACATCCAACGTGTTTACGCGCGTGACGTTGGCATTGTTCGAGCAGATTCCATGGCGCGGCGTGCCGTTTATTCCCGTGGAGATGATGCTCTTTCCGCGGTGGTTCCCGTTCCATCTGAGCAAAGTTTCTTACTGGTCGCGCGCTGTCATGGTGCCGTTGTCGGTGTTATGCAGCCTCAAGGCAAAAGCGCGGAACCCGCGCCGTATCGGTATCGGAGAACTTTTCACGACGTCACCGGCGGAGGAGCGAAACTGGTTCCCGGTGCGATCGCGTATGAATCAATTGTTTCTCCTGTGGGATGCAACGGCGCGGCGCTTCGAGCCGCTGATTCCGCCGCCCATCCGACAGTTCGCGATTCGCAAAGCGCTTGCCTGGGTCACGGAACGCATTGTTGGTGATGATGGTCTGGGCGCCATCTTCCCGGCCATGGTGAACGCACATGAGGCGTTTTTTGTTACCGGACATGAAGGTGAAGAAGAGGCGCAACGGGTCACTCGGGAAGCGCTGAAACGTCTGCTCGTGGTCAAGGATGAGATTGCGTACGTGCAGCCCTGTGTCTCGCCTATATGGGACACCGCGCTGGCCTGCCTGGCGGCGCAGGAAGCATCCGGCATTCACAACGAACCGGAGACCTTGGCCGGGCTGGACTGGCTGGTCGAGAAGCAGCTCTCGGACGAGCCAGGCGACTGGCGCGACAATGCGCCGCAATTGGAGGGTGGGGGCTGGCCTTTTCAGTACGAGAACCCGCATTACCCTGACGTAGACGACACAGCTGCCGTGGGTTGGGCGATGTACCAGGCCGATCGGCGACGTTACGCGGATTCGATAGTGCGCGCGGCAAACTGGGTTGCTGGCATGCAATCGCGCAATGGAGGATTTGCGGCGTTTGATGTCGACAATACCTACTACTATCTGAACGAAATTCCGTTTGCTGACCATGGCGCCTTATTGGACCCGCCAACAGCTGATGTGACGGCCCGCTGCCTCGGCTTCCTGTCCTTGGCTGATCGCGAAAAATATGCGACCCATATCGAACGGGCGGTGCAGTTTCTGGTGGACGAGCAGGAACCGGATGGCTGCTGGTTTGGGCGCTGGGGCACCAACTACATCTATGGCACGTGGTCGGCGCTGATGGCATTTGAGTTGGCTGGATTGGATCCTTCGCATTCCAGCATCAAGCGTGCCGTCAACTGGCTGATCACTCGCCAGCGTACCGATGGCGGTTGGGGTGAAAGCAACGATTCTTACTACGACAGTGCTCTGGCTGGACAAGGGCACGAAGCGACCTCATTTCAGACTGCATGGGCGCTGCTGGGGTTGATGGCGGCGGGACACGGGGAACACGAATCGGTGCGCACCGGTATTGATTACCTGCTCCGTACACAACGCAACGATGGGCTATGGTCGGACCGGGAGTTTACGGCGCCCGGATTCCCGCGGGTCTTCTATCTCAAATATCACGGCTACAGCCGGTATTTCCCGTTATGGGCCATAGGGCGATATTCGCGCCAACATGCACCGTCGTAGCGACGTTCACTTCGCCGTACCGCCGACCACTGCTCTGATTTACGCGTTGGCCCGAGAGGGCGCCGTCGTCCCGCGGTCGTGGCCGCCAGAGTGTCGCGCCCAGGCATACGGTTTTGATAATGCCTATCGCGTTACGGAACTCCTGTTGCAACGGGGTGCCGGGCTTGCCGTCAGTTTTGGTGTCGCGGGCGGTCTGAGTCCCACCGCTCACACCGGCGATGTGCTGCTACCTGCCACCGTCATTTGCAAGGACGTCGAGCATGCAGTTGATCCGGCGCTACTGGAGCCCA
>MDTA01123197.1_pt1 | contig 17721 bp, 5 predicted proteins | sample 811151 | NCBI WGS metagenome assembly MDTA01 (sample SAMN05326648, study PRJNA326480) | marine metagenome | isolation source: seawater | place: Indian Ocean: South | collected 2010
GGAACATTTACTTTTAGAGGTCGCCACGAAAGGGATACATACCTGGGCACTTTTCTCTCTAACTCTTGTCTAGCTGAGGGTGTCATTTTTCTGCTTGATATTAAATTTTGCCCTGATCTTCTTAAAATCTTTCTTGCCATCGGATCGTATTGATCGCTTGAAGCTTCATCAGGTTCAAAAAAATTATAGTAGAATTTTGCTCTTACTCTAGACACCTCAGGTACATCAACAAATGAAACCAAAGATGAAGGATAGGAAAATGTTTTACCCATCTTAGTCACCCTCCATGAATCTTCGCCAGGCATTTCTTCTAGGCTGTTCGGCCGAGGCGGAAGATCTTTTTAGTGATTTTCTTGTTTCGCTAGATTTTTCGGATACAAGCTCTACACCAACGAAATACTCATAAATCGAGACTCTTCCTTCGGACTTCTTTCTTGATCTTAGGTAGACCTTACCTCGTCTTCTTACTAGCATCTTTGACCTCAGAGCTCGGCGGTATGCCTTCTTACCTGCAGTTGTTGATAGTGTCTTTTTCACATCAATACTGAATGTGTCAGGGTCAACTGGTATACAAAATATTCTATCAAAAAGAGTTGGTTGCATTATCGTTGTGTAGTTGTTTTGACCTCTGAAGAACGTGGATTTTGTAAAAGACTCTATCTGCTTTATCAATGCTGACTGTGCTTTGTACTCAGCTTCTGTCGTTATATCTTCTTGTGTCATAAATACATTCATCACGGCAGAGACCAGTTTTCTAGATTTTTCAGTATCATCAACCTCAGACTTAATTGCCTGGAAAGCAGGTACTAAGAAAAATTCTTGCTCGTTTAGGTTTATTCCTGTCATGATTCTTATATAGTTCTTTAAAGCTTCATCGAAAACGCTGTTTCTAATTACAGCATATTTACTCACGGATTTCCCTAGTACATTCATCGAAGGACTATCAACGACGTCTTTGTAGGTCATTCCTTTTTCATTTACCCTGCCCCTGCCGTTGTATTCGTGCCAAACCAATTTGTTTTTAATGATATCTTCAAGCTTGTCGCCCATCTTGACTTCGTTATAAGAATCAACTGGAGAAAAGTGAAGGTTGTCATTAAAAGTAAAATATTTTTTTGTAAAAACCAAATCATCAAAAAGCTGGTCTCTCTTGTAGACAGCCAATCTTATGACGTAATCTTTTTTATACGGGTCGTAAATAGCAGAGCGCTTTGTATCATCTATTACTTCAGTTTTAAGGCGCTTGATCATTCCCATGGGGAGTCCAACTGTGAGTATGTTTAGATTACTTCCCCTCTTTGTTCTAAATCGCCGCTCCTTGAGACTCTGATTCATTGTCTCAATCATTCCAAACTTTAACCTGTCGTAGTGCGGGATTGGGATTGACTTTAATTCTTCTGTATTTGTCGAGAGAGACTCGAGCATCTTCCTTTTCAAAGCTATTTGATGATCATTCAATCCTGCAATAACCGCAGGACCCCCAGGAGTGTTCATCAATCTTGCCATTAACCGCTGATATCTTCTGTTACCTTCTATATTAAAAACTCTTTGAAGGCTTATTCCTTCTTTGACAAGTCTTATAGCATACAACCTGAGCATTCTTATTCTCGCATTTAAGAACAACCTTTCCTCTTCTAGTCTATCTTCTGTCCCTTCAAAAAATTCCATTGCGTCTTCAAAGAGCTCTTGCTCATAATCAGACTTGTCTTCGTCTTCATATTTGTCAGCAGAAACACCGCCAGAGGGCAACCAATCAACTATTCCAGTTGTAATCTTTCCTAAAGCACCTATTCCTGCTCTGAAATAGGCACGACTATTTGAATATCTTGTCTTGGAACCAGAAATTGCTGATGAGCGTCGACTTTCAAACTTTACAATTGCAGACTCGTAAATTTGATTAATCATCAACGTCATGCATTCATAGAACAAAGTCTCAAACTGCACTTCTTTTACTTGGCTAAACCTGCTCATTCGTTCCGGATCGTTTGGAGTCTGAGCATTGAAAATATCAGGGACTGTGTCCATGGTTATCTGATCTAGAGCCCGAGAGGCCGACGCAACAAGATCAAGTCTAGACTGTGCTGCGTCAACTGTCGCTTGCGACTGAGTCATCAATGCGTCGGCTTTTCCGTATGCGTGCTGTGATGCTGCTTCAAAAGTTAACTCATTAAAACCCTTCCTGGATTGATAATTGGCCTGGTATCCGTTGTGAGATCTGTAAAATGCCTGATTCACCAATCTGTCTCTTTCGCGGCGGCGGGCTGCGGCGGCGTTGGCCAAGCCCATCATCCTGTCACCTTGCGCCTTAAAATCATTTGCGACTCTAGTTGCAACGGTGTGTGCTCTGTTGGCTTGGCGAAGAAGGGCGCGGGCGCCTACAACATCGTCGTTTAGCTCATTGCCTAAAGAATTTGCTTCGGCAAACTTTCTAGGATCGACTCTTTGCTTCGCAGTTCGGAGGTAGCCGCGATAGCAAGACTCGAATCGAAAGGCCAGTATACCCAACTCTGTTTCAGGATCTACCCACTCAAATGATGCCTTTACAGCGTCTACAACAAGCGAGGTTGTCATATCTTTATCTTTACTACGCCCTCTTTTTGCCCCGGTTGATGCTCCTACTGTTTTTGAAAGGCCGCTATTCCTTCCCCTTGATCGAGTGAGTGTTCTAGGAATAGTGGACAACAGAAAAATAGAAAGCTCTCTTAAATGTCGCTGGCATGCCTCGGGTGTTCGAAGTTCATTTACATCTTTCAAGTAGGGCGTTCTTGACCTGGCGGCGCGGCGATTTCGCCTGCCAAACTGCCCGGGCATCGGAGCAATCTTTAAATCGAATGTCTGACCTGGGTTTGCTAACTGACCTAGTAGTTTCTGCCTGTCAAGCTCTGCCTTTAACTCCTCATCTTCTTCTAGTAGTTCCATCAAAGATTGTATGTCTTTGAGGCGTTTATATCTAGCAGCTGTCTTAACAATTTGTAGAAAAGTATACCTTGCTTTTGTGCTTCGCTCTGTAAGCTCTGAGATTAAGCCTATTTTGGATGTTTCAGCGTTTTTGTGAAGACATGCCCACTTTATAGAGTTTGCCATCCTTCTCATAACTGAATCTCCGTGAAAATCGGCGTGCTCTCCATAAAGCTTTGAAGATCTTGAAGAGCGGCCGCGACCATAGGAGCCGGGAAGATAGTACATCGAGTTGATTATTCTTGTACCTGTTGTCATCGAACGCATAAATTCTCTAGCAAAGTCAGCGTATCTAGATGTGTCATAATGGCCGCAGTCAATAATGTAGTCGGCTAAAGCCACTGCTCCTGGTGTGTAAATGTCTCTCCCAGATCTGGATCTCACATAAGCAGACTCAAATGGTAATACTCGTTCTTCTCCTACACCCTGAACTAGAAAAGATGACATCCCTGCAAGCCCTATTTTATCGAGATAGTTTTCAGGTGAGCCCATTACGTCATCAAAGAAAGTTGCACTATTCGGGATGCCTGACATTTCTTCGACTAGAACCTCATTTACTTTTGGCAGGGCTCTTGCAATAGAATACTTTGACTCCAAAGAAATTGCGTTAACTAACACCCTCATTTTGTCTTGATCATCAGGAGACAATTCTCGGATCTTGTCAATATACGATTCGTAATCAGACATTTCACTATCACCCAAGAGCTTAAAAGTTATTGCACCTGTCCCACCTGAGCGTACTTTATCGTCGATTTTAAATGGGTGATTGTCCCTAGCTCTGAATGTCTCGTTTTTACCTACTAACATTGGAGAGTGACTCTCAAGCGTGTTTTTTATGTCAGTGAGTATTTGAGCAATTATTTTTGTATTGCTAAAGTTTATGTAATTTGACTTTGAGTAACCTGCATCAGTTAATAGTTCTGATGCGTCATCCATAGATTCTGGCCTTCTCTTTGCTCTACCTAGAGCTCTTTGCAGTCCCCGGCGCCTCCTTTCATATGGTCCGGAGTCACCTCCCATTACGGTAGCTGCTTCAGCTTTCATCTTCGCTTCTTTAAGTCTCTTTTCAATTCTGTTAATTCTTGATTTTCTCCTTCGGGCGTTACGACGGTTAAAATCATCAACAACTCTTTCAAGCTGAGGCTTTGCATCAAGCTTATACTTTGTCCTATTTACTCTTCGGACTAATCTAGCTAAATCATCTACGTCGGTGTCTGCTTGCTTTATTATCTCATCGTAGGCTTCTAATATTTCAGCTATCTCATCTTCAAGTTCTGGATTTTCTTTTAGTCTTTCTAGCATCTCGCTATTATTGTCGATGTATGCTTGTCTAATACTTTTTTGAGCCTCAATCACAGTATTAACAGCTGGATCCTTCTCCCTATTGTCTCCATAGAGGGGCTCAAAATTCATTTGAAAAATTATTTCTGGACGTAGCTTTGACACCCCGCGAGGTTCGAGAAACTTATCCCCGGACTGTTCTATTTGGAGGGGTGCTACTTCTCTTTTGATAGGGCGACGGCGCCTACGTGCTGATCTTGACGAAAATTTAAACTTACCATTTTTTGACAGCCGAAGTTTTCTTACTTGTGATTTATCTCCAGAAAATCTTCTACGTACTCTTTTTCTCTGAACTTTGGCAGAAACGCTTTTCTTCTTAGCCTTCCTTACTTGGGTCCTTAGTTTTGACTTCTTTGTAATCTTTTTGACTGGCATTAGTATCGCCTCCCTTGACGACGACGTTTCGATGCAATACCTGAAGAAATTATTTGTCCTATCTGTACAGTCTCTCCCCTTGTAAAGTCTACATAGACGGGTGTTATTTTAAACTCCACAGGTCCCCTTATCTTTGGGGTAAACCTATCTATTAAGACGTACCTGCTTCTGCCAGCTAGAGATATCGCATGAAACACAGGAATGGATGATCTTCTTCTATCAATTGATATAATAAAGTGGTCTATCTTGGAAGAATCACCTTGAACAGTCCAGGTCAACTTATTCTCATAGTTATTTATTCGCTCAACGTCCCCTCTTCTTATCACGGGCATATTCTCTCTGAGATCTACTTTAACTATTTTTACAGAACCTGTTTTGGCTGCATTGAAAATAGTGTTTTTTCCAGTATTTCTTGATCTGCCGCGGCGGGGCAGTAATGTTCCTGTTCTCAATGTTTTTCTAGAAAGCTTCTTAGCTATAGGAACTGAGTACCTTCTCCTGGTTCTTCTATCAATCCTTCGAACTCGAGCTCTTCTAAAAAGAGAAGCTGGATGAATTCTGCAGCCGGTTATTACGTAACGATACTCATTACCTGCCTCTAAGGGCTTAAGCCTGCTAGACCTAGAAAGCCTTGCATCATCAAAAACAGACCGTGCTGCTGGGTTGAAAATGTTGAACTGTTCTCTTTCTCCTGTCGTCAAGTTGTGTCGTTCAATTGAAAAAACAGTTAAAAGATCAGCTTCGTCTCTTAGCTCTTCTTGTTGCTCTTCTGAATTGTAGTAACTTTTTGTTCCTGATCGCTTGATATAATTCTTCATCACATTTGTCAAGTTAGTTTTTCCACGAGACTGTGACTCATCTGTTTCTATTCTCATCCTAACATTTGGTGATCTAAAGTTTGTAACATTAACATCTTCTATTTCAAATTCTATTTCACTATCTAGGGCATGATATTCTGTAAAGGCTGTCCCTATTGTTCTTATTCTTGTACCATCAACGTATGTTAACTCAACAGTATATTCGTATGTTCTACCGTCTCTCACAGATGTGTCAACAAGATCAACTGTATCTGAGTCTATTAGAATGTCAGGCGTTGTTATGTCTTTTAACTCTCTAGAAAGCGGTTTGAAATCTCGTTCTTTTGCAGATAAATCTCTTCTTAGTAGTCTCAGTGTCCCGGCAGTTTTATCAAAATTCTTAATTTCAATAGAAAGCCCTTCTTCAACTGGGTGTACGAATATAGAGCTAAATTTGTTTCTAACTACCTGATTAGCATTGCCTATCTTGCAAGGAGGAGCGACTACTGATTTAAAACCGTAGCCTCTTCGTCGACCTCTAACAGGAATGGCCCTATAGATTATCGGGTTTGTATTTTGAACATCATCGACAATTCTTAGAAACCTACCACCCGTAGTTGGACTTCTACCTCGTTTTCTAATCCTATATCTTCCAACTAATTCATAGTCTGAGTTCACTAGAATGTCAGAGTCATTTATTGTCCTTCGATAGACCTCAATTGCATTACACTTTTTATCACGCTGCCTAATCTCTAAGACATTTTTTCCAGGCACACAGTTAACATACCTTATCAAAGGAGAGACACGTGGGATCGTGTAGTCATTGTAGTACTTGGAATGATTTAGTTTGTGAGTTTCTCTCTGGACTATTGCTCCTTCTCGATCGAGCAACTCTATAACAACTTCAAGATTTCTAGATTTTCTAAAAATCTTGTTTCTGATGTGCATTCTTCTTCTGACAGTTACGTACTGCTTTTTTCTGCGGACGAGAACAGGAATCAGTTCGTCTGGAGGTAACTCTTCAATTGATGCTACATTGTTAATTTCTATCAAATCTTTTCGAAGCGCTTTAACTATTTTGCTTTTCTTGGCATCGTTTTCAGACGCATAAGTTTTTAATGTTCCTCTAATTGCATCGTCTTGGGTGTTTATTTTGTCGCGACACATTACTAAGCTTGCTGGATCTCTATGAAATCTATTGATCGCTTCTAGAGAGAAAGGAACCAGATCTTCAGATCTTGCCGTGCTGTAGTCTTCATACGTTACTGAGTCATTTAGATAACTTGTTTCCGTATTTTCTTCTCTTAATTCTTCGACTGTTTTAAACTCATACGTCCGAATAGAAGGTAAAAGAGTTATAGCGTCTTCTTCCCCAAATCTATCAACGTATCGGGCTATTTCATTATTAAGTCGATTTGTTATGTCAACGCTTCTTCTAGAGATAATATTTTTTCTTTTTGCTCTTACCCTGGCTTTTGTTTTAGGCTTGTCCATAAGAATGGCGTCTATAGCCGCCTCAGGTGACATTGAACCACCGTCTCCAAACAATGTTTTTCTTTTGTTGTCGCTTGGATATCTCAGTGTTATTCTCAGCCTAGATGCTCTTAACTTAATCGCTCTAATTTGATTAACTCTTACAGCAAACTCATAAGTAAAGCGCCGGCGGCGGCGACTAAAATTGACCAAATTGATGAATTCGTCATCAACATCGATCGCATCTGTTTCTTGTGATATAAAAGTTCTCATTATTCAAATACCAGTGTAAACATATTAACAAATGTGTATGAGTCCTTGCTGTCAGGATACACTTTTCCTACAAAAAATACGTGCTTCTCAGGAAACTCTTCGTCTTCCGTAACAAACTCTCCAAAATCAATGACATCTAATTTCTTAAATGAGTTCTGGCCTATTTCAAAAAACTGTCCTATTAGATTGTTTTCTAAAGATGTTTCGTAAAAAGTTATCGTCTCTTTTTCCTTTCCTTTCAGCTCTTTGAGTAGATCATCAAACTTGAGCAAAGATTCCTGGCCTAAGTTCGGATAGTCACCTAACAGGGGCTTTGTCCCAGTAATATCTTCTGAAGTGTTTACTGGAGGCAGGTACAAGAAATTAGCTACGTGTGAAAGCCGCTTGTCTTGAAAGAGTGACTCAACGTTATCAATTGAAGTTTCTGACATGTCGCCTGGTTCAAAAGGAAAGTCTGACTTTATCTGGAACTTTAACTCTGTTTTGTCAATATTAAATTTGTTGTGGCCGAGGAAAGCATTTTTAGTTCCAATGATATTGTTCTTCTCAAAACTATCGATAGTCCCAGAAAGCATCTCAGAAGTAGCAGAATTAAACTGTATTGCATCTTTCACTGCACTCTGGATTTTATTACCACTCGAGCCCGAAAGAACCCTTGTGCCTAATCCAGAAGCGCCTTCGGCCGTGTAAGGCAGCATGAACCCACTATCATCTGTCTCAAAGGTTAGCTGATCATGCAAGGCATTGGAGGCTTCTAGAAAGAGCCTGCCCTGAGCGTCGGATGACCCACTTAAGATATCCCTCTCATAAAAAGTATGCGTGTCAGTGAAAGAAGCATATTCTATCCTTAATTTTCCAGCAGCAATCTGCTGTCGCCCACTAAAGGTCACGATTGAATCTAGAATTCGGGTCTTTTTATCTAATATTCCTGACATGTTGCCTCAATCAATAAGTATTACTCTAACAAAATATATCCGACCACATTTTAAGAACAGTGGTATGTGCAACCAATCAAGTACTTTTTATATTCTATACCGTCGTGCACAACTGTGTCTGTCACTTGAGACCAGTCAACTAATTCCACGCATTTTGCAACTGTATAGTTTCTAAGGATCCCGTCTGACTGCTTCATTCCATAACCCGGTATTGTTGATGTTGTGATGTAATCACCGTTTGAGATATCACCCGACTTGTTTGTCACCCAAACCTTCCCTTCCCCTAGACCGTTGACATAAACCTGTGTCTTTCCTTCCGGAAGACCCCACCTTTTCACCATTGCAGGATGCGAATCTTTTTCTGATATTACTCCGTATACTTTGCTACTTTCATCATCAGAAGATAAAACAACTGAAGGTAATGCAGTGCTTACAGAACCTATATGATTTGCCCACATATCTCCAGTTGAATCAACTATCAAACCCATCTCAAAATCTTCAGAAGGCATAACAGTTACGTGTGCTCCTGTAAAGGATGCCGAAAAGCCAACCCCGCCGCCGCCGGCGTCGGATCTTATTCTCCCGACAAGTGTACCATTTCCATCTAGAAAAAATATGTACGTGTTGTCGGTCGTCATGGATGATTCAGCATTTGGTCCACACTGAATGGTTATGCCGTCTGCTGAATTACCAGTACTAGTATTGTCAAACTTTGCTATTATGTTTGTCGCTTGACTGTCAGATACGTGAAACCTGCAGTCCGGATCAGTAGTCCCTATTCCCACATCTTGTCCAGTATCTATGATCAGGGCAAATTGGTTGTTCGTATAAAAACGAAGATCATGATTTGATCTGGTACCTACTTGACCAACGGAGGTGGTTGTGCTGTCGAAGACGGAGTCTCTTGCGTCGATGAACATCTGAACGTTGTTACTGTTGCCATTTGCAATCATCTCAAGCCTGGCATATGTTTCGTCAGAAGTTGAAGGTGTGTCTCCAAAATCCCCAAGATCTCCGATTCGAATATTTCCTCCAAAAACATGCAACCGCTGACTAGGCGAAGTTGTTCCAAATCCAGCTTTGGTGTTATTTGCATCAAAAAAGAACTTGGTTGACCCTCCGAATGTTTCTATTTTTGTCTCCCCCTTTCGAGGTCTGAATTTTATGTCATCTTGTGCCTGGATAATTATGTCATCGACCAGGGTTTCTATTACCATGTCACCGACGTTTCGCTGAAATATTGACCCTTTTAACTCGCCGCCGCATGCAAATCGGATAGTGGAACCTTGTGATGTTTTGTGACCATTATTCAATTCCAATCGAGTAAATTTGTCACGTTGGTCTTTTCTAATGATAAATTCATTCTTTTGAGAAGATCCTGACAGAGACTGCAAAGTTTCTTTATTAATTGATTTGTTCTTGCGACCCACCTGAACATCGTGAGGGATGATTACTTTTCTTATATTTCGATTACTGTCTATCTGTTTGTGAATCGCTTTCTTTCTAAAATCGTCGGTACTTGACATCTTAGACATCATCCTCAACAACTATATGTGAGTCTAGAATCGACTCATCAAACGGGAATGGTCTGTTTCTAAACTTTCCTTCTCGATCTTCATCGAAATAAGGCAAGGAAGATGTAGCTCTACTGCTTAGATTCTGAGAGTAGGTACGTATAGGCTTTATTCTTCTGTCAGTAAGTGTGCTGACAAATCTGATATATACTGGGCCACGGGTCACGATGTTGTTCGATCTACGGCGGCGTCGGATCCTAAATAGTCCGCGGCGCCTTCTAGTCGTAGGTATTCTCACAAAGAATCTAGAGTAGGGTCGTTGCTCAAGCATGTCTCGGTATTGACCAAACTTGTCATGTCTAAAGACTGCGGTCGTATTCATTGGCTCAGTATTGATCAAACCGTACCTGAATCCTGTTGCGCCTCCATGGTGTTTTGAGGATTTTCGGAATTTACACACAGTCCCTGTAGTGTGACCTACAGCATTAACACGCAAAATACCTATGTAATCATCGTCTGCAATCCGGAGTGGGGATCCGGGGCCCCCAGAGACATTGCCGAGGTTGCTCATGGCGTCTGCCATGAAGTATTTATGAAAGCCGCCGCGGCCGTGGGTGTTGGATGCATTTGAGTTAGGTGCTCGAACTTTTTTGTTATCTGAATAGGATCCCCAGAGAGAAAATAAGGCGTCATGGTGACCCTGGCCTACCCTAAAGAGTAACTGCCTGACTTGTCGAGGATTGGCAATATACATGTTAGGTTGAACAGCTGCTCGAGATCCCTTCACTCCGTTGGTCGTTGCAGCAGTTCTCAGCTGAGTGCCTGTGTGGCATGTCAACATGTATCTTTGAGATCTTGCTATTCTTCTTGGGCTCATTTCAAAAGGAAAGCTGAGTGAGCCTGAGTACTGGCCTTGATTTATGAAAGCTGCAGATGAGGAAGCTAATGTTCTCGTTTGAGTATCTGATGGGTCATAATCCTGACCCTCGTAGCGATTAGTGTGTCCGCCGCGTTCTTTGGATACGACCGAATTCACATAGCCATGACCAGCTTCGCCGGTGAAGGTGGAGTCATTCGCCTCGGTTGTAGATCTTGCAAAACCTCCTCTGCGAACAGGTTCAATTTGAAAGCCGTGACCTTTGTGAGTGTGGGGCGGAAAGGCGGAGTTAGCGCCGACGGGCGCGTCTGTGAAGATGGCAAAGTTTCCAAACACAGGGGTTAAAAATGTAGAGGTGTCTTCGTTCAGCCCAGAAGGGTTGCGGAGGCGCCCAGCGTAGGCGCTAGCAGCGCCGTCGCCGCTGTACTCGATAAAAGATCCTGTGCTAGTTATTGAAGTTTGACCTGGGAGAGAAATGGCGGGACGCCTTGTTCCTCGGGTGTCGTTGTGATTTCTTCCCATAACAACAGCGCCCTTGTGACTCTTAGCATATTGCCCTAAGTGTGGCATAAGTGAATCGAAATAGCGTTCATTATGAGTTGTCAGTCGCACACCTCGCAAAAGACTTGCCGGAAGAGGTTTAGTCATGTGTTGTGTGTTATTGGTGAAGGTCCAGCCGCCTCTTGTTGTACCGTTGGGCTGGAAGTTCAGCAGCGAGTAATAGTATGTACCGCTATTGTGGGAGCTGTTTCCATCTCCTTCTGCTAGACCGGAAATATATGTCTGCTTGTACCGTAGGCGTCCTGAGTAGCCTGCGGTGTCACCGTCATCTCGGCGCCCCTGGCCGTGTTTTGTTCCCCAGACTGGTCCTCCGTAAGGTGTAAGTCCGTGCTGGATCACCTGGCTTCCCGAAGACAACCTAGAAGAGTACCTTGACCCGGTTAATTGTATTAATACCGCCTCGCTCATCACCTTGAAGACGTCTTCTCCTACAATGCTCTGGCGCCATCGAAGCTTGCTTTGCATGTTTCCGCTCAAGACCCTTGAGAAAGAACCACTGTGATATCCTCCTGCCATGCCTCGAATCCCAGGTGGGCCGCCTCTCATTAAATTATCAATATAAGAACCGGAGTATTGCTCTCGGGGGGCAATCATAAACTCGTCAACAACTGGCTCATTTCCTATTACTTCATGAACTGCATTTGAAGTCAAATTCTGGTTTAGTGAAGGTGAATAGGCTTTTCCTTCCTTGAAGAAAGATCCGTAAAATGTAACTTGCGCAGAACCTGTTGAAAGAAGTTTAACATAAGATCCTGAAAGTTCATTGGCCGCGTAAGCGTAGTTTACAATTCCAGGCAGATAATCTAAACCGAAAATCAACTCATCTTCTGGCATGAGAAGATAAGGATGGGGCTGCTGTGTTGGATCGTCAGAACCTGATTTCAGGAACGTAGGTCCTCCGCCGCTGATTACATCGACCGGTCGGCCTGTTCTGAATATTGTTCGCTCGTCGTCTGCTGAGACATTAGGGAGCATGTACTGGTTCCCGGTATTATCAATAAAGTTTTGAATAAAATCAGCAGTCTTTACGCCTGACCCTACGGTGCCGGCGCCGGTCCTTCCACCCAAGTAAGAACCTTGGCCGCCGAACCCTAAGTTATCCATCCTTCCCGTGGCTTTTCTAGGAAATACATTCTTCCAGCCTGTTCCTCCCGGCCAAAAGCCGTAAATCGTAGAGAACTCTCGAAAGTTCGTGTGTCCTCCGGAATATGACTTTGAATTAGGGCCTCCATCGACTTTGTTGCTGCCGGCTGACACCGCGCCGCGGGCGAAATTTTGAGCGCCACCAAAAACTATATAGTTGCCCAACGACAAACGACCTTGAACAGCAGGTACGATATCCATGATGATTGAGCCCGTAAAAGCGGCATGCTGAGTCCCGGACGCGACCTGACTGGCATATTCAGCATCAGTCAAAGTTAGTTTATGATCCCAATTGTACTTCCAAGCAGGAGTGTGAAGGGGCTCATAACTCATAGGCAAGTTTGACCCGGTGTAAGTGGCCGTCGTTCCGCCGTTGTCAGTGTTGGCCATATCAGCTAGTGTATCAATTGCGTGGCGCTCGCCATTGTAGAATGTAGCTACACCTGAGCACACTAGATATCTTTGAGTACCTGACACAACGAGCGGGTGTGTATAATCTCTTATGTGACTTGAGTTGTAGATCGTGCCTGGGTGAGGGTTGTTGCTGTCGTGCTTAGGTCGTGGTGGTCTTAGCTTGGGTGACTTTCCTCTTGTCTGCCTATAGATGAAGAAGACGACATTGTCTTCACAAGCCACTTGTCGGTGCATTACTCGGCCGACGGCTGTGACAGGATTGGAGTAGGAACCTGCGCCACCGCCCGGAAATTGCAAGTTTGTGAAAGATTTTAAGTCATCTCCCCCAAACGTCTTATAAGCTTGAACAGGTAGTTCGACCCTAATTCGCTCTAAAAGGAAGGGCTGCTTGACATAGTCAGAGACTCTAATTACTTGGGAAGACGTCGCGTGATATTTGTTGGAATAGGGCGCTAGCTGAGTCATTGTTGGGCGACCTGTAGTTACAAAAGACACCTGCCGATTTTTGTCTCCTGACGTTCTTGTCCAAACTCCGGGCTTAAATTGCTGAGGGAACGAAGCTGAGCTCAGCAGTGCATTCGAACTTTCTCCGCGGTAACCTGCTGTGGTCGAATAATCAAAATGTATTCTTTCACCTGAAGCGGGATCATACAGACCCATCTGCTCCCACTTACCGTCTTCGAAATTATAGTAGACAAATCCCGTGTAGTCTCCAATCTCAATTGGGCCGCCCTTGCGGACAAATCCGTCAAGACCTTCGAGGTCGCTGTCGCCTACTCTTGGCCAGTTTGTCATTACAGAACCTGCTGAGCCTGATTTTTCCGTGTTAGTGAGCGCTTGCTTTCGTGCCAGGGCTCGAAGTGTACTTCTTCCAATGTTCCAGCTCCTGGCCTGAAGGTTTTTGCCACCTTCCCATGAGCTGACTGATGTGGCATAAGAAGGTCCTGTGTGCATGTACTTCATCAAGACCATGTCATTCTTAGGACTTATGTTCACTGTAAAGGAAGCTTTGGACCCCAAGGGTGCCTCAAGGCCAGGTGAAATATGTGCAGGTGTCCCAATAAGATTAGTACCTGTTGCAACTAATGTCTTTCTATCATCAAATGGCTCCAGATCGTCGCCCTTTGTAAATGTGATTCTTGTGTCAGAGATACCCGGTTTTGTTGATCCGAATGTCTTGATGTCTGTGACTGGCATTCGATCCATCTGGGGATGGTCTCTGTCAAGCATCATCGGGTAGTCGGTGACGTTTACTTCAGGAATAAAAAGACCGTTATTTATAATCCTATTCAGTCCTGGTCTCTTTAGCGCTTTCTTGAAGAGAGCTACTTCTGCAATTGATCCAGAAAAAGATCCTGTTATAGATGAATTTGCTGAAATTCTTGCACCGGGGGTGTGGTAATGACCGAACACAATTTTTTTGCCGCCTGCTATTTTAGCTCCGGGTTCAGCAATTCTTTCAAAGTTTTCAATATTTGTCAAAGAAGCAGATGTTACAAGCTGCTTTCCATTGAGCCAGATCTGCATTCTTCCGCCGGAAACTTTAGGCTCAGGATTTCGAACTAGTTGCTGATTGCGCCAAAGATACATACTTCTAACATTGCCCTGCCAGTGTCTTACAGACTGGTATGACTTTCCACCTCGATAAACAAAAGCCAAGTGATGCCAGCCCTCCGGCATTCCCCTGTTAGGCAGAGAGGCTGTGGGTGTCTGCTTTACATAATAAGCGTTTTCGTACAGGTAATTTGTCTCAACTGATGCTGTTGCGACCTGGTGGTTTGTGTCTTCCAAGCCGTATACCCACCACTTTATTTGCCACTTTCCTGTCTTATTGTCTTGCGCGATGCGGGCTCTAGATAGAGTACCACTTACAGTATTTTCTATTCGAAATATTCCCTGGAAGTCTCTTCGAGGTACATCGGTCGAGGAGCCTTCTGATTCAAACTGACGGGCTCCAGGGATTCTTTCACTATAGGACTCGACCTTAAACCACATTGACATCGTCCAGGGTCTATCCCTCTTCTTGCCTGTCCTCAGGTCTCTAATCAATCTCAACTTTGGCTTGTTCTGGTCTGTAAACTGAACGAATGATGCCTTCGAGCCTGTCTGTGGAAGATACAATGCTCTTTGGCCTCCCCAGCGAACAAGCTGGTCAGGACTCATGAGCTTTACATCGCTTTCTCTTGGCTTTGGAAACGGCCCTTTGGAGCTAGTTGTAATGTTAACACCATTGAGGGATATGTTGTCTGAAGTAAAGGTCGCGTCGCCGACAAGTGTACCAGACAAAGCGTGGGGCCCAGAATCGATAACACGTTGGGTTGAAATACCTGGACGCGCTTGCTTATGTGCACCACTGACTCCGTGGTATACACTGTGTTTAACAAACTTACTTGAAACATCGTTGTAAAGGGTGCTTCCTATCTTATATCTTCCCTCCCAAAGGTCTGGGTTTGATGCTGTATTTAAGAGCTCTTGGAATCGCCACCAGCCCATTAGATTTTTTTCAAGAACCTGTCCTTTTTTGATCTTGTTGATCTCTCCCGGGAAAATGTCGGCGTGCTTTTTAAAGACGACTGTGTTTCTGTCATCATAAAAAGATCGATAAGATCCGTGTCTATTGTCAATTCCAGATCTCTGAATTGTCGGGTAAGATCCTGTCTTGTTATCCTTGATAAACTGACGTTCAAGGAGAGGAATAATGTCTAGATTTCCTGACTTTCTCTCGTAAGCGCCTAAAGATGCACCATAGATTGTGTAGATATCTCTGTCAGATAGTTGAGTATTCCAGCCAATAAAGTGACACACCTTACCAACAAAGTTTTTATAATTTCTTGTATAGCTAGTCTCAACTTCAGCAAAGTGAGGATTAGCATGAACACCTAAATATATGGTCAGGGGTGGTGCGTTATCATGATGAACACCCTGGCCGGTGACGCGTTTGGCGGTCGTCCCTGTTAATTCGAGACGTTTTCCATTCAGGTAGATACGAGGCTTTCTGTATGACCCTCCTTCATCAGTAGCTGTCTTCTTTCTATCTCTTGAAATTGTTACATGGTGCCACTTGTTTGGTTTGAACAGATTTCTTTTTATTGTAGAGGCTCGGTAATCAAGGTCGGCACCAGCATCAGCGTCGTTTTCGTAGTTTAGTGTTCCTGCTTCGACATTGTACATGAGTTTCGCTGATCCGCTTAGATCAAAGAGAGCTAACATGTGAGGTCTGCCGGCCTGTTCTTCCTTTTCAAAGAGTTTTGAGTCGGGTTTAAACCAGCAAGAGAACGTATACTGCTCAGCAAAGACTCTCTGGAAAGTTGTCGATACGACATTTCCTTTCGAACTGGTCATCTTGCAGGATGAGGCCGGCATCCGGAAGTGTGTTGTCTTTGAGTTTTCAACTCCATCAACACTGGAATCTTTATACTCTGCCAATGCGCCAGCAGTGCCGCGGCGACCAAGGCGATTGAGCATTAAGGACGTTTTGTGAATTCCTTTCCTGTACCTGCTCCCCCACGGTGTGTCATCGTGAGCGTATGACATGGATTGAGTTGCGTTTGCAAGAATCCCGTTATTTGCATTTCCAGATTGGTCTGATATTACGACGAGTGCTCCCGCCTGGGCTGCATCACTCAAAGGGAAAAAGAATATAGGTCTCTTTAGGGTAGAGCCGTCCCAGTGTGAGCCATTGAGTGCACTCACGACATTAGAAGATGTTGGGTGAAAGTTTACCTGAGCTTGCTTATTAACTCTTGAATCACTCATCTCTTTCTACCTCCGTAAACAATAGAGTCTGTTCCAAACATATCGTTATCATAAGTAAACCCTGCGCCTGCTGATTTGTAACCATACCCGAGTTCATTCCACTCTCTGGTGCCGTCCATCGTAGACGTCAAAAGTGCCGCTATGGAACCCGAACCCTTTGTTATAGGCAGGGACTTTAGATCACTAAATGGCTCAATTTTCTTTTCAATCTCTGAGATGTACCCGTCAATAGGCAGATTAAATGAATCAGACCCGCTTATAAATGCAATGCCCATCTTGGCTGCGCGCTGCCTGGTAAACTTTATTCTTGTAAATAAGTTTCTCCATGAGAGTGTACCAGAAAATAACGTGTTTGCTTTTAAGTAGGCTTGAGAAGCTGTCACATTATTAACGATGTAAGTTCCGGAACTAAATCCTCTTGCATAGAACTCTATTCTTCTATTTCCGTCAGACCCGGAGGCTTTTTGGTCTAGCCTCACATAGGTTCCTCCCGAAGCAGATACCGGGTACGTCACCACAGACTTTGCAACAAGAGGATCAGGAGGACTAGTCATAAGTAGCTCTTGGATCGGATCCTTGTTCGATTCTTTGTGTGCTCTGTCTGATCCAACGATATCGAGTCTTCCTAATGCGTAGGCTTGAGCCAACTCTTGCCTGAACAGGTGCATTGCTCTCGCGACCTGTGTCTTTGTTGCAGAACCTGTGGTCAGGCCCGCCTCATTAGACCCAGTCAGGAGAACCCGCCATGTACCTCGACCTGTTCCTAGAGAAGACGGTTTATTTCTTAGTTTTCCAAAAGTACCAGTAGAGAATGTCGTACTATTTGCAAACTCAAACGCAACAGACTTGCCACTTGTGTCAGTCAGAACTATCTTATCTCTATTGTGCGGGACCTTATCAAAACGTAAGTAAGCATAAGCTGGTTTTGCAGGTAAACCAAATATGTTTTCTTGAGCGTCAATAAAGGGGTCTGTAACTTTGGAGTCTGATCTTGCACCTTGGGCTTGTGTAGCTATTGATGTTGCGTTAGAAGCTGGATTTTTGTTATCATATTGTTGAGATATGATCGAAGAGCCATAAAGCACATTTCCTTCTCCTCCCATAAAAGATGCTCTTACATCTCTCGCCAAGAAAGGTGCTTCTGGTGAACCCCAAGAGACCTTGTCTCTAATTGGTAGTGGCTCGATATTTCCGTCAAATTGAGCTGGATCTCTCATTGAAACGTTAGTGATAATCACAGGATACTGTTGTCTTCCAGCATCCTCTAGATAGTCAATAGCACCGCCGAGTGCGCTAGTCACCAC
>MDTA01105269.1_pt1 | contig 17717 bp, 14 predicted proteins | sample 811151 | NCBI WGS metagenome assembly MDTA01 (sample SAMN05326648, study PRJNA326480) | marine metagenome | isolation source: seawater | place: Indian Ocean: South | collected 2010
ATATCGGCGGCACTTTCACCGACATCGCACTCACCAGCTCCGAAGGACTCACGACAACCAAGGTCCTGACAACACCCAGCGCGCCAGAGCAAGGTGTGTTGCAGGGTATCGCCGAACTGCTTAACCGTGTCGGCGTTGACGCCGCAGCGGTGGAGCTCGTGGTGCACGGCACGACGCTCGCGACTAACGCGCTGATCGAGCGGCGCGGCGCACGCACGGCGCTGATCGTAACCGCGGGATTTCGAGATTCGGTGGAGATGGCGCAGGAGAACCGGTTTGCCCAATACGATATCTCCAGCAACCGCCCTCGCCCTCTGGTGCCACGCCATCTGCGTCTGCCGGTGACCGAACGCCTCAACTGGCGCGGCGAGGTCTTGACGCCGCTGGATGACGGTTCCGTACTCGCGCTGGTGCCGCAGCTCAAGAACGCCGGCATCGAATCGATTGCCGTGGGTTTGTTGCACGCGTACGCCAACCCGGCCCACGAGGAGCGCGTTGGCGAACTTCTGCAGGAGGCGATGCCAGACGTATCAGTCAGCCTTGCAAGCGAGGTATGCCCGGAGATTCGTGAATACGAGCGCCAGTCAACCACCTGCGCTAACGCTTATGTACAGCCGTTGATGGCTTCCTATCTGGAACGTCTGGCAGCGGGATTGCAGGCGCAAGGGCTGATGGCACCCATGTTGTTGATGAGTTCTGGCGGCACGTTGATGGGTATCGACGCCGCAGCACGGTTCCCGATTCGTCTGGTCTAGTCCGGTCCTGCGGGTGGCGCCATTCTGGCGGCGCAGATCGCGCAGGATGAGTCACTGGATTCGGTGCTGTCGTTTGATATGGGGGGCACTACTGCCAAGATCTGCCTCATCGACGACGCGACTCCGCTGACCTCTCGCAGTTTTGAGGTAGCGCGTGAATACCGTTTCATGAAAGGCAGTGGACTACCCGTGCGCATCCCTGTCATCGAGATGGTGGAAATTGGTGCAGGTGGCGGCTCACTCGCCAGCGTAGACGCGCTTGGACGTATCGCCGTGGGCCCGCGCAGCGCGGGTTCCGAGCCGGGACCTGCCTGTTACGGTCGGGGCGGCAAGTCTCCATCTGTCACCGATGCCGACCTCGTGCTCGGCAAACTCGATCCCGGTAATTTTGCTGGCGGTCGTTTTGACCTGGACCAGACGGCAGCGGAACAGGCCTTGGAGGCTGAGGTGGGTACGTCACTCAACCTGGCCGCGGCTGAGTCTGCATTTGGCATCGCCGAAGTGGTGGAAGAGAACATGGCAAGCGCCGCGCGCATGCATGCCGTGGAGTGGGGGCAGGATGTTCGCGGGCGCGTATTGATTGCGTTTGGTGGGGCCGCGCCCCTGCACGCAGCGCGATTGGCCCAGAAACTGGACATCGATCAGCTCATTGTGCCGAAGGGCGCCGGCGTTGGTTCGGCGATCGGATTCCTACGGGCGCCGGTCGCTTATGAAGTTGTGCGTTCCAAGTACATTCGCCTGTCCGAGCTGAATGTCGCAACGTTGAGTTCAATGTTTGTGGAGATGCGCGAGGAAGCCAGCGTACTCGTACGCAGCGGTGCACCAGATGCGCCGCTGACCGAACACAGACTGGCGTACATGCGCTACCTCGGACAGGGTCATGAGATCCCTGTAGTAATCGAGGACAATGCTTCTCGCGACGCGGTGAAGGCGGCATTCGAGACGGCGTACACGCGCTTGTTTGGCCGTACGATTCCAGATCTTGAAGTGGAAATTCTGAGTTGGACCTTGAGCCTGTCAGCACCAGAGACACCGATTGAGTTCGCCATTAACGCAACCAGTGATAAAAGAGCCGAAGGCGCCGCGGGTACGCGCGCGTTCTTCGATCAGGCAGTAGGTGGCTTTGTTGAAGCGCAGGTGGTCGCACGAGACTCCTTGGCGGATGGGCGTCAGGTAGACGGGCCGGCGCTGGTTGAGGAGGCGCAGACAACCACTGTTGTCCCAACCGGATTCAGCGCTGCGTTGACCCGCCACGGACATCTGTCGCTGTCTCGGGTGAGTGCATAACGGCCAATCCATTGCGGCAAAGGTCTGGCTTGAACCCTGTAGCAATAGGCTGCAGACATACCAACTATCGGGAGGCGTAACCATGACAGACGCACTCAATCGCATTCGCACACAAATCATCTGGGACCGCCTGCTGGCCGTGGTTGAGGAACAGGCGCAGACGCTGGTGCGAACGGCATTCTCGACGTCGACCCGTGAAGCTGGCGACCTGTCTGCCGGCTTCTTTGATCAGCGGGGGCGTATGGTGGCTCAGGCCGTGACGGGCACGCCGGGACATGTCAACGCGATGGCTGCGTCCGTACAGTTTTTTATGGAAAAGTTTCCGCTCTCCTCCATGCGAGAAGGCGACGCATACGTCACCAACGACCCATGGCTTGGTACCGGACATCTGCATGACTTCACCGTAGTAACGCCGGCATTCCTTGGTGGTGTCGCGATTGGTACCTTCGCATGCACCAGTCACGTGGTGGACGTAGGTGGCATTGGTTTCAGTGCCGATGGCCGGCAGGTATTCGAGGAAGGCCTCAATATCCCGATCATGCCGCTGTTCTCCGGTGGCGAAGCCAATGAGGTCATGTTGTCTATACTGCGTGCGAACGTGCGCGAACCGATGCAAGTTGAAGGCGATCTCTACTCGCTCGCAGCCTGCAATGACATTGGCGTGCGGCGCCTGGTCGAGACCATGCGGGAATTTGATCTGACCGATATGGAGGCATTGTCGGATTACATCATCGACGCATCACGGGATTCGATGCTGGAAGCCATTCGCGCTTTGCCCGGTGGCACCTACCACAACCGCATGCGCGTTGATGGACACGAAAAGGAAATCGAACTGGTAGCCGCGCTGACGGTGAATGATGACGGCATTGATGTCAGTTTTGATGGCACTTCCAGCGTCTCGGAACTCGGTATCAACGTACCTCTGACGTACACTCAGGCCTACGCGTCGTTTGGTGTACGGTGTGTGGTTGGTTCCGACGTACCCAACAACGCAGGCTCACTGGAGCCCGTGCGCGTCATGGCGCCTGAGGGCAGCATCCTGAACGCACCGCCACCATGCGGCGTCAGCGCGCGCCATGTTACCGGTCAGATGCTTCCGGACGTCGTGTTGGGTTGTCTCCACCAAGCCGTTGACAGCCGGGTCCCAGCCGAAGGCGCTTCGTCATTGTGGAACCCTTTGCTGATGAATGCGTCGCTTGGTGCCAACGAAGGCAGCAATGCGCGTGCCACACCGTTTACCGTCAACATCTTTCACTCGGGTGGAACAGGGGCGCGGCCTGGTCAGGATGGCCTTTCGGCCACTGCGTTTCCGTCAGGTGTCCGCAACACACCGGTAGAGATCACCGAGACCATCGCACCGTTGCTCATCAACCAGAAGGAGTACCGGCAAGACTCGGGTGGGGCCGGCGCACAGCGCGGCGGCCTCGGTCAGATCATGGAGATTACGCACGCGGAAGGTGCTCCCTTTGTGGTATCAGCGATGTTTGACCGGGTACTGAACCCGGCCCGCGGCCGCGATAACGGTGAGTCCGGCGGAGCCGGAATTGTCCGCCTGGGCAGCGGCCCCGCATTAGCCGGCAAGGGGCGCCAGCAAATTCCTGCACGTGATTCGTTGTACCTGGAAATGCCGGGTGGTGGCGGACTTGGCGCGCCAGCAAATCGGTCTGTGGACGACGTTGCGGCGGACGTGCGCGACGGATTCGTCTCGTCCGAAGCCGCGCGCGTTTTGTATCGCGTGGCCGTGGGCGAGGACGGTGTGGTGGACGTCGCGGAGACCAGCCGGCTGCGTAGCTGATAACCGCTTACCAGGCGGTATAACCGCCGTCCATCACCAGGTCAGAGCCCGTCATAAACGTTGAGTCGTCGCTCGCGAGGAATACGGCACCGCGCGCTATTTCGTCCGCTTGCCCGAGTCGTCCTACGGGATGCATTGACCCCCACTCCGCTTGCGCGGTAGGTTCGCTTCCGTAGCGATTGATAAGGCGGTCGGTTGCGACGCCGCCAGGCGACAAGGTGTTGACGCGAATATTCTCTTTGGCATAGTCAAGCGCAAGCACTTTCCCGAGTTGGATCAATGCGCCTTTCGTTGAGCAATAGGCGGATTGCCCCATCCAGCCAACACTGCCCATCTGTGATGCGACGATAATGATGTTGCCGCCCCCGCTCCTGCGGATCTCGGGCAGCGCAAACTTGCTCAGCAGAAAAGCACTCGTCAGATTGACGTCCAACGCGCGGCGCCAGTCCTCAACGTCAAGCTCTTCGACCTTACACAACGGTGTCGTTGTGGCGGCATTGCAGACCAGCAGGTCCAGCTTGCCAAACTGTGCTACAGCGGCCTCTACTGCGTCCTGCACAATTTCAGGCTGGGTTACATCGCCGCCCATGGCCAATGTTTGATCGGCGCCAAGCGCGCTGTAAGCGGCGCCGAGCTTGTCCTCTTGCAGGTCCAAACCCACGACGCGCGCACCGGATGCCACGAACGCAGCAGAAATCGCGAGGCCAATCCCTTGAGCCGCGCCGGATATAAGGGCAACTCTGCCAGTCAACTTGCCTTCTTGCATCACTGATCCTCCGGTTGGTCTATTGTGTGTCTTCCCGCAAGCAGTTCTTGATCAACGTACCAAATACAATCATCTGCGGGCTGGTCACTCGATAACGTTCGACTGCATCGAGTACGTCTTGATGCTCTGCCACAGGTGGCATCGGCCAAGACCCGTCCGGCGGCGGCAACTGCTGGAAAACATGTTCCGCAGCTTCGTCGACGCGCCGCTGTACGGTCATACAGGCGGCTGCGGACTCCTCATCGTGCAGACGCGGAGCCAGAGTCGTATTCAGATACCCGAGGAAGCCAGGCCAATGCGCCATCATGCGGTACAGCCCGGGCACAAACGGTTGTCCGGCAACCTCGGTGCCAAACCGCATCAGCGCCGCATAGGCATCGCCGTTCAAGTCCTCGAAAGCCACCATGCCTGGTGGTTCCGGAATCGCCTCGGGCGGCCGCCATCGCGGCAATGTTTTTGTTCCGCGTGCGTCCCTTCCCGCCAGTAGAAACCGGACCATTGCAGAGAACATCAAGTTCGTAGGGCTAACCCGCACGAACAGCTCCGCGATGTCACGGACTATCCGTCTTTGTGTTGCATCCACGCCCCACAGGTTGGCTACGGTCGGGGCTACGGCGGGCAAGGCGCGGGCTTCCACAACCGCTGTTGCGTGCCACGCAGCCTCTTGCGCAATCCCGCTCGCAAACACTGGCCTGACACATTGCCAGCCCCATTCAAGCCACCCTGGATGTGTCGCCAGATGACGCTGCAGCGACGACACATATGGCACCGCGCAAAATTCGCGAATCTCACGGTAGATGACCGCAAGCTCACCGGTGGCGTCTTGTTCCGATAATTCAGCAAGCATAGGTGGTTCTTGAGTTCCGGTTAGTCATGAGAGTTCATGTCCCACAGTTCCTGTGCCCATTGTTTCAGCTGGAGCGACTCGTCCCATCGGTCAGACAACTCATAGCCGTCCGGGCCGGTCATTGCGTATTCGGGTGGACCCAACTCGCACAGGAACAGGCATTCGTCGTGCGCTTGCGCACGCGCTCGCCAATGGTTGAAGCCGCGCAGCCACCAGTCCTTGAAGACCGAGACCCACTTCTGGTGCTGCGGAAAGTTGAGCTGCAGCTGGACCTGTTCGCGCGACGCGACGCGACCTTGAAACGAATCGGCACGTCTCAGAATGCGATCGATCAAAGCATCATCCGCCGCACTGATTGGGTACCAGAACTCCCGGTCCACCAGATAGTGCGAAAGGTCTGCGCACAACGGCATGTTGGGCACTGCATCCAGCAACTGCAGCGTAAAGAACAGATCATTAGTAATGCAGTTTCTATGAGTTTCGAACTGAATGGGCACACCAACGCGCTCGGCATCTTCCATCCAGCGTTGCACCACACTGACGGCTTCGGGGATGGTAAACGGCATGACCTGGCCGATGATATTCACGACTTTGGCGTTCATTTCTCTCGCCGCCAGCAACACCCGCTCCAATTCATCCAGCGTGCTGGGGAAAGCATTGATCATGCAATCCAGTTGGTGCCGTTCGTACAGTGGTGCGTATGACCGCGCCGTTTCCAACGACGTCGAACCGAGGTCCGCGGCTACCCCGTCAAAACCTGCATCGGCCACCATTTCGAACGATTCTTCGATGGGCCGTTCTACGCCATCGGGTCGCCTGAGTTCCATGGCCCATAAGGATTGATATATGCGCAGGCTAGGCATGTTTACCCTCGTTTCACTATCAACCAGACACTAGCAGACATTGGCAGGTAAATGCCGCTATGCTCCCGCAAAAGCCGTTCACTGGACTTAGCCACGATGAAGCGAAACCTCGATCTTGCCAATGCGCTGGGTGCGGCGCGTGAACAGTACGCCAAACAAAACCCTGTCAGCGCTTCGCTGCATGAAGCCGCAACACGGGTGCTACCAGGTGGCAATACCCGCACGGTGTTGCACTTTGAACCGTTCCCGTTGGTGATCAAGCGCGGCGAAGGTGCACGTGTATGGGATGCGGATGGTCACGAATACACGGATTTCCTGGGCGAATATACCGCTGGCTTGTTTGGGCATTCACACCCGCATATACAAGCCGCCGTCAAGCATGCCCTGGATAACGGCAATCTGCTCTGTGGACCCAACGAAGACGAGGCGGAACTCGCGCGCATCCTGTGTGAACGGTTCCCGTCCGTAGAGCGTGTGCGATTCACCAACTCCGGTACGGAAGCCAATCTGATGGCGGTTGCCGCCGCGCGCGTGCATACAGGCAAACCCGGCCTGCTCGTGATGCACGGTGGCTATCACGGCGGTGTGTTCATGTTTAAAGGGGGCAACAACCCCGTGAATGCGCCCTACCCGTTCTTTTTCGGAGCGTTCAACGACATTGAATTTACAACCCGGGTCATCGCGCAACACGCTGGTGAGATCGCCGCCATCATGGTTGAGCCGGTCATGGGTACCGGCGGTGCTATCCCTGCCACACCAGAGTTTCTACGCGCCCTGCGGGCGGCGGCAGATCGGCACAATATTCTGCTGCTGTTTGATGAGGTCATGACCTCCAGAGTGTCCCCAGGTGGCGCCCAACAGCACTACGGCGTGGTCCCAGATATGACTTCCTTCGGCAAGTACATTGGTGGCGGACTGACGTTTGGCGCATTTGGGGGGCGTGCGGAAATCATGGATCTTTATGATCCTCGCCGACCGGATGCGCTACCGCACGCCGGCACGTTCAACAACAACGTGCTGACGATGGCGGCCGGTGTTGCCGCGATGCGGGATCTTTACCCGGCAGATGTCGCGAATACGCACAGCAAACGCGGCGAGCAGTTCAAACAGCGGATGAATGAGATAGCTGCAAAAAAAGGCGCCGCCGCACAGGTGACTGGCTTGGGTACCTTGTTGGGTCTGCACTTTTGCCCGGAGCCGGTCAGAACACCGGTCGATGCCGAGCTTGGCTCCGTCGAGGCATCAGCCTTGTGTCACCTGTTCATGCTGGAGCGTGGTTTTTACACCAGCAAGACCGGGCTGATGAGTCTTGCGTTGCCTCTGGAAGTCGCCGACTACGACAACTTCGTCCAGGCATTTGGCGACTTCATCGACGAACACGCCGACCTGCTGACGGCCGACGCGCTACGCCGCGATTGAGGTCTATTGCATACGCGAATGTGACGCCGGCAGCATGATGGTCGATTGCATCTCCTCGAGGTAGTCCTTCGCCTCTGCCAGAAACTCTTGCCATTGCGGATCCTGCATGACTTTGGCGCGCGTCTCGACGCGCGTGTTCAAGTCGGGGTAGGCCCACAGGTGGCAGACCTCATTCGGTTGGCCGGATTCGCAAATCCACGCGCCGGAACAAGCTGAGTACTTTTCTCGTACCGGCATGATGTTGGCAAAAGCTTGTGCCCATGGTTTGACTTTGGTTGGTTTGGCCCGGTAACAGCGTAGTTCGTAAATATTGCCCTCTGTCGCAGGCGCTTTGGCCGGCACGAACGCGTTCATTATGCGGACTTCCTGACGCATCAGGTTGGGCAACAGCCGCGGCAGATACTCTCCGGTCCAGCGCCCGTTCTGGCTCAGTTCTCCGCGCAGACGCGCACGCTCCTCGAAACTCTCGTAACTCCACAAATGTACAACCTGGTTCAGCGCACCGATCTCGGTCATCCAATAACCCTCTAACCGACCGTAGTTGTCACCGCGAATGTCCCGCCCAAGCTCTGCCGAGGTCTGCGCCACCGTTGGCTGGGCACCGGGCTTCAGGGTGTAGGTACGTAGCTCATAGATCACAACGGTTACTCCTTTCGATGCGCCGCTTTCTGGCGCGCGACTATTTGAAAATCAACGGTGTCCTGCTGGCCTCTGCCTGCAGACGGTCGTGGTGTTTTACCAGATACGCCATTGCGCGATGAAATTGTTGACTGCTGTCGTCTGCGAATATGGTTGTATCCAGGTCGGCTCCTTCGATCTGCGTCACGATGGAGCCTCTATAGTCAGCGTCATCAACAAGGCGAACAGCCGTGCGTACATAATCGTCGGAGTTGTTGGCGATCAACTCATCCAGGTCGAGCTTCCGTAACAGCGAGGCCGTGGACCGATTGTAGAACTTGCGCCCTTCCAGCGTGACGATGGGGTTGCCGATGAACAATGCATCCGTTGCCGTCGCGTAGCCACCAAACGGATACGGGTCCAATGTAAGTTCGGCGTCTTCCATGACGGCCACATAACTATCGTAATGGAGTGAACCAAAGACCTGAAACCGTCGTTCGTCACCCAACACCTCGGCAATTTCGCGCCGCAAGGGTATGTAGGCACCGCTCATGGCAGACGCGGACGGAAAAAAGCGGAAGTGGACTTGCGAGCGCGCCTCATCGGCAATACGTCGTAACATCGACAGATTGAAGAAGTTGATCTTCTGTGCGGACCAAGAACAATTGATGCGTACAACCTGGCTCGCCTGATGGTTCCATCGGCGCTCGTAGCGTGGTTTGTTGGGCATGACGCCGGCGCCTGGGATCAATACCAGACGTTCGGAATAGTTTTCCTCGGCCGCATCGACGTCCTCGGTATCGAGTCCGCCCAACCAATAATCGACCTCAGCGCTTTGGGTTGTGACTGGATGTCCATAGCCACAAACCTGAACTGGTGCGATGCGTTGGTTGGACAGGTATATGCTGTCCATATTCATGCCGATATCCGGGAAAAACGCCAACGCGAAGTCGTTGTCCGCAAATGCCTCGCGGTTGTGAGGGGCTGCTAACGAAAAATGCCGTACACCCCCGTCAAACAGGTCTGTCTCGATGGTCTCCGGGTTACTGAGCGAGATCAGCGTGAGTTCAAAGTCCTCGCTCAGCGTCTCCAGGAACTTGCGCATGCAGCGATAGACGGAGTGACCTGCAAACCACATGGCCGTCACGACACAGGCCTTGCGTGGGTTTGGCTTGTTGCGAATCGCGAGCTGACTGGCCGACCATTGTTTGATGGACTCGTTGACGCGGCGCTTCAATGCGTGCTCAAGCTCAAAATCCACGTAGGTAGCGCCGAAGTACGCATGATGCATTTGCATCGTTACCGTCTGCATACGGTCATCGATGTGGTAAAGGTGTTTACGCATCTGTACCCAGCAGGTTTGCGATACGCACCCCGCTCGATAGTTCTCGAAGTATGAGTAGTACCAGACAGTTGCGATGGCTGGGTTGGCTGCAAAGACCTGCCCCTGTCCAGTTCAACGGTGCAACGCGGGTTATATAAAGCCAGTACTTTCGCGAAGTTGTGCCCCTGTTCCAGCAATAGCCGTACATGCGCGTCCGTTGTCCGGAAGTGCGACATGCCAACCACATTACAGATGACCGCGTTGGACTCGATAAAGCGCAGCAACAGCGGTTCGCTGACGGCAAAACCCTCCTGAGTGAAGTAGAACAGAAAGTTCTTGGTGAAGACGTTCACGAAGTGCGATGTCCGCGCGTCGATGTCGTAGTACGTCGTCGCGCGAAACTTATCCAGAAGGTCAATGAACACCTGCGCCAGCTGTTCATGGCGGCCTTCACGGTAAGCTATCGCGCATTTACCCGGCGACAGTGAAAGCGGGGTCGACGGAGCATTCATGAGGACTTGTTACCCAATCGGACTAGCGTCGGTCTTTGCACTCGATATGTAGAGACCTGAACAACATAAACGCCGTCTCGGCCGTTTGGGTCGTAAACCAGTAGTTCACTCCCGCGCCAACCGCAGCGCCAGCAATCGGTATGGTCTGCGCCAACTTTCGCGACAGCAGACTCTTGGCGATCTCGCGCGGCAAGTGTCTATTCTGCGCATTGAATGTGCCGGACACATGGCCCGTATAGGGGTGGGCATGTGCTATGGCCGCGGCTGCCACAGCCACTTCGCGCAACGCCTGGTGGCGCGCTTGTGACGATCCGCTGGCGGCAGCGTTAAACGCCGCGAGCACCAAAGGCTGGAAGTCGGGCGTGGACAGAGTGAAACCGTATGAGGCGCCTACCTGTTGAATCAGGCGCAGATTGATGCCAAACAACAGCGGAATATCCGCCGCTAACAGTGCTACGCCGCCTAGACCAGTTCCGCCGCCCTCAATCGCGGCCAATAAGGCATTCTGGTTGAACTGTGACTTCGCCAACTCGTCCAGGCGTTCCATGTCTTCGGAGCGGAGGGCTTCAACGCTGTCCACTGGCAATTCGAAGTCATGCGCGGCGGCAATAATACTCTCGTTCCGATAGGTCCAGCTGGACGCGTCGCCCAGCTTTACGAAAAACTTCGCGACGATGTCGTCAAACTGCTCGAGGGCCTCGGCCGGAACAACTTGCTCCGTGACCCAGTCTACTGGTTTCATCGCGACGTTCATCAACTGCCGCACCCACGAGAGATCCCCCTCTTGCCAATGTTCGATCTCGCGTTGGACGTCCCGCTCGTACAGAGTTAATGCCATCGTTAACCTTTACGCCCGTTGCACTTGAGCCTGTTGCACTTAAGCCTGTTGCACAAAGCCGTTTGCCTGGTCAGCTTCGGCCAAGCCAGGGTCCCGGTCGACCGGGTTACCGTAACCGGCGCCACCGCCAGTGCGCATAACCAGTCTGTCGCCCTTGCGCAGCGCAAAACTCTGTTTGGACGCAAGCCTGATTGCTTGGTCACCCCGCTCAACGTACGTCTCAGCGGGGCGGCCGCCTTGCCCCCCAAACAAGCCGTCTGGTGGTTGCACGAAGCGATCGCCGTAAGTGGCAAACTGCACTTCATCTGCCAGCACTTCATAGATGCGCTGCAGGCCAAGGCCGCCACGCTGAGCACCCTTACCGCCACTGTTGGGGATGAGGCTGTAGTCCACAACCCGGAAAAAATCGTAGCTCATGTCCATGGCCTCGATGGGGATGTTGCTGCAGTTGGACAGTGGACAGTCAACCCCGTCGCAACCGTCTCCGTGCGCGCCTGCGCCGAGTCCACCACCAAATATCTCCAGATAGATCGAATAGCCGTTAGGTCCGAGATGACTCAGACAGGAGGATGTTGTCGTGTCATAACCACAAGCCACAACGCGCTCTGGCAGCGCCTGCGCCAGCGCCTTCATAACCGCGTTATAGACCCGGTAGCTCGGTAACAGTCGCGCTCTGACCGGTGCCGGGCTGGTGGGGTTCAGAATACTGCCAAGCGGCGCGCTGACGCTGACGGCGCGGTGCGCACCGCTATTAAACGGAATATCCGCGTCAGTCAGCACAGATTTGATGACCGAGGCGGTGGCGCCAACCGTCGACGCAAACGGATTGTTGATATTGGTTTTGACCTGCGCATCGGAGCCGGCAAAATCGACCGCAATTGAATCCCCGGAGACGGTCACGGCTGCCTTGATGCGAATAGGCCCATTGCCGTTGCCATCGTCATCGATGAAGTCTTCGCCAAGATAAGTGCCGTCAGGCACCCGAGCCAAGGCGCTGCGTACCCGACGCTCAGAATAATCCAGCACCTCTCCCATCACGGCCAGAATCTTGTCGGTACCGTGCTTGGTGCATAACTCGCGTACGCGCTCGGCGCCAATGTGGTTTGCCGCAAACTGGGCGTTGAAGTCACCAATGGTTGCATCAGGCAAGCGGATGTTGGCACGCATCAAGCGTTCTAGTGGCCCACCGTTCCAGTCGCGGCTGAGGCTGTAGCGACTGGGTGGGATGATGATGCCTTCCTGGTGTACATCAGATGCATCCGGGTTGAGGCCGGGCGCACCGCCACCAAGATCAATGTGGTGGGCTACAGAAGCGCTGAAGCCAACATGCGTATCACCCACAAAAATGGGGGTAAAGATAAATACGTCGGGAACGTGTTGTCCGCCGTGAAACGGGTCGTTGTTGATGAAAAAATCATCTTCACTGAGCACCGCTGAACGCATGTATTCGCGACACGGCTCGAAGGTGTGGCTGATCGACCCGAGCTGCAGAGGAATCAGTTCCGCCTGCGCAACCACGTTGCCGTCCCGGTCCAATAGTGCCGTGGAACAATCTGATGCTTCACGGACGATCGGGGAATGCGCCGAGCGGATGAGTTTTGCACCCATCTCGTTAGCGGCCGCCAGCAGCGCCTGGGTGATGACAGCCTGGTCCGCCGGACTGACAGCAACATTGGTGGCGGGTGGTGGTTCTGAAACGGCACTCATGTGTACGACGCCTCTGTGGTTTAGTCAGTTCTGCGCGGTCATCAGCAGAGACCCCGACAGATGTTCTTCGGCAGACCAGCCAGCCGGCACGAAAATGGTGGATGTGCCGTCTTCGATCACCGCCGGCCCCGCCACCAGAGCCTCAGCGCCGCGTGTGACGCAGCGCCCCTGCATGGAGACTCCACGTTCGAATATGGTGATTTCAGTATCACCCGCGGCGTCTACCCGGCCCGTGTTTTCTTCTGGTAGTGGTGCGGGCGCCACTGCGCCGCATACACGAATCGATACCACTTCGCACGGTTTGTCCGGACCTTCATCAAACTCGAACACGCGATGGTGCGCCGTGCGGAAAGCTTCCGCGAGCGCCTCGGCATCCCCGGACGCTGCCAGTGCCGCGTCGATCTCGACCGGAATCTCGAAAGCCTGGGTGGTGTAACGCATCTCCAGCGCGTAACTCATCTCCGGCGATTCGCTGATGCCAATGTCTGCAAAAAACGCAGCCACTTTTGCCTCGAGTTCGGCGATGCAGCCGACCAGCTCCTCGCTGTGCTGAGGGGTGACCCCAATACGCCGGGTCAACGACTCAAAATGCATGTAATCCGATGCCAACAGGCCAAACGCTGACAGGACTCCGGCATGGCGCGGTACGACAACCGTCTTGAGCCCCAGTTCTTCGGCCACTCGTACTGCCTGCATTGGACCGGCACCGCCAAAGGCGACCAAGGCATAGTCGCGCGGGTCTTTGCCGCGCTCGGTCGATATGCGTTGAATGGCGCGGACGATGTTCGCTTCTGCAACCTGAATGGCGCTGTCAGCGGCGGTGACCACATCAATTCCAAGCTGCGCGGCGATACCCTCAAACGCAGCGAGCGCAAGCGCCCGGTCAACCGCCATCGTGCCACCCAGAAACGTCTCGGCGCGTACTGTGCCGCGAATGATGTGGGCATCGGTGATGGTCGGGATCTGGCCGCCTCGCCCGTAACAAGAAGGCCCCGGATCTGCGCCAGCCGACTGGGGGCCGACGCGCAACAAGCCGCCGTCGTCCACCCACACGATCGAGCCCCCTCCAGCACCCACCGTCGCTATTTCCAATACCGGTGTCTTGATGGGCAGGCCATCCACTTCCGTATCACCGACAATCTGCGCGCGTGCGTCTTCAACCAGGCATACATCGGTACTGGTACCGCCCATATCGAACGTGATGAGGTTGGCGAAGCCCGCGCGGGATCCCTGCCTGGCCGCGCCTACAACACCGGCGGCAGGACCAGAGAACAAGGACGTAATTGCATTGGAAGCCATGGCCGCCGCCGGCAGTCGACCGCCGTTTGACTGCATGATGCTGAAACGCCCCCCGAAGCCGCTTTCGACCAGGGCTTCTTCAAAACGCCTGAGATAGGCGGTGATGACGGGTTGCACGTACGCGGCCAGCGCGGTGGTCGAACACCGTTCATACTCGCGAAACACCGGCATTACGTCGCTTGAGCATGTCACCAGCAGACCTGGCGCGAGCTCGGCGAACCAGGAACGAAGCTGCTGCTCATGCGCCGCGTTGGCATAACTGTTCAATAGACAGATCGCGACGGCCTCGTACTCGCCGCTAACGATTTGGGCAAGTGTTGCACGTGCCGCATCTTCATCCAGCGCGTCCACCACGACACCGTCCGCGCCGACTCTCTCCGCCACTTCGAAAGTGTCGCGCCGCTCAACCACCGGTTGCGGCTTGCGGTAATGCAGATCGTAGATTTCGCGCCGATTGTGGCGTTGCAAGTACAGGATGTCGCGGGTGCCGGCAGTGACCAGCAGCGCGATACGCGCCCCTTTGCGCTCCAGGATCGCATTGGTTGCGACAGTAGACCCATGTACCAGGTCGTCTATCTGATGATGTGGAACACCCAACTCGGTTAGCGCGGCATGGGCACCGCGTTCCGGAGCGGATGGCGTACTTGGCACTTTGATGACACGGAGCTGCCCGCCATCGATGGCCACTAGATCGGTAAACGTACCGCCGACTTCAACACCTGTGCGCATGAGCCGTATCATACCGGTTGAATCACCTTTAGAGGACCTCCGGCATGCACAACGACACACGCTTTGCGATCACGGAACAACACAGCGGCATTGGCAGGGCCGATGTGCCGAGCGTTTTTCGACTTCGCCAACACTTCGAGCGGCCGGTGGAAGAGGATGTTGCTGGCGCCGTACGACGCGAGATTGCACCGTTTGTACAGCAAATAAGCCCCGGGCAACAGATCGCGATCACCGGCAGCAGTCGTGGTATCGCCAACTTGCAACTGGTGGTTGCGGAAGCCGTCGCCGCCCTGAAAGAAGCGGGCGCGGAACCTTTTGTAGTTCCTGGCATGGGCAGCCATGGTGGCGCGACGGCAGACGGTCAGGTGCAGGTGCTGGCGGATACCAACCTGATTTCAGAAACGAGTGTAGGCTGCCCGATTCGCTCCAGCATGGAGACTGTGCAGGTCGGGACCACGGCGTCTGGCTTTCCTGTTTATCAGGACAAACACTGCCACGACGCGGATGGCGTGCTGGTCATCAACCGGGTAAAACCTCATACCGGATTCACGGAGGTGGTGGAAAGCGGCATCTGCAAGATGCTGGTAATTGGTCTAGGCAAACAGGTGGGCGCCTCCGCGATTCATCAGCAGGCTTTACGCGTGCCCATGGGAGACATGATTCTCGACGCATCCAGGATCATTGTGGAGAGCGCCAGGCCCAATCTGATAGGTGCGCTGGCGCTGGTCGAGAATGCTTTCAAAGAGACAGCGATGGTCAAAGGCATCGCTATCGAGGATCACGCGCACCTGGTCGAAGCCGAAAGCGAGTTGCTGAAACGCGCCTACGAGCTGTTGCCGCGAATCCCGTTCGCGGACATGGATGCATTGGTGGTCGACGAGATTGGCAAGAACATCAGCGGTGCTGGCATGGACACCAATGTCATCGGCAAGAAGGCTGGTATGACTGAACCACGAATTGCAGCCATATACGTGCGTGGTCTGAGCGAGGAGACACATGGCAACGCGGTTGGCATAGGCAACGCCGACATCATGCTGCGCGATACCGTCCGCGACGTGGATTTGAACTCCACCTACATGAATGCGTTCACCGCCAAAAGACTGGCGATTGGGAAAATCCCGCTATTGGTAGAGAACGAGCTCCAGGTCATGCAGGTGTTGGGTAACTTTCGCCAGGCAGAGTCAATCAACTCGTTGCGCATGGTGTGGATTCGGAACACCAGCAAGTTGACGGAGATGTGGGCCAGCAGCGCGCTGTTGGACGAAGCAGAAGCGCACTCCAGAATTGAGGTGCTGAGCGCACCTGCCCCGCTAGCTTACGACGGGGCGCATACGCTGGTGTTACCGCCTGTCTAGGTGGGCGGGCTCCGCCGCGCTGTTCGTGTCGGCAGCCACGGACGCTAGTGCGTCAGCTCAAGGTGCTGCGCAGCATCGGAGCGGCCGAGCAGATAGCCCTGCACGACATCCGCGCCAAGCAACTGCATCGTGTACATCTGCTCGGCTGTCTCTACGCCTTCCGCCACAACGCCGAGTTCCAATGCACGGGCCAGGTCCACGATGGCACGGACAATCGACAGGTTGACCGCGTCGTTCGCGCCCTGCACGAAACTCTGGTCGATCTTCAGTGTGTCTACCGGAAAATTGCGCAGATAGCTGAGCGAGCAGTATCCGGTGCCAAAATCGTCGATAGACACGGCGATATCGCGCGCCCGTAACGCGCTCAGCAACTCGCGCGCCGAGTCGGGGTCGGCAACCAGTGCACTCTCGGTCAACTCGATCTCCAGCCGTTCGGGTTTGAGGCCCGTATCGACGAGGATCGCGTCGAGTGTTTCCACGAAGGAATCCGTTTCCAGCTGTCGACCTGAGACGTTGACCGCAACTCGCCAACCTTCCGGAGCTTTGGCATCCCAGACGCGCGCCTGCACGCATGCGTCGTGCATGACGCGTTCACCCAGTTGCACGATAAGGCCAGAGCTTTCCGCTGCAGGGATAAAGTCTGCGGGATAACGCACATCACCATTCGACAGGCGCCAGCGCACCAGTGCTTCCGCACCCGCGACGCTGCCATCGCGCAGACCGATCTTGGGCTGGTAGACGAGATGCAGGTCGTCACTCGAGATGGCTCGCTCCAGCTCACGCTGACGCCCCATTTTGGCTATTTCGCTCGCATCCAACGCTTGTGTATTGAAACGATAGGTGCTGCGCCTATTGTTTTTTGCGAGGTACAAGGCGGCATCCGCATGATGGTCGAGTGAGTCGTTGATGCGCTTGAATCGATCCAGATCCAGGTACATCACGGCCAGCCCGGTGCCATGACGTTTCGCGCGGCGAATGGCCCGGTCCAGACGCTCTTCGAACAGGGTCCGATTGGCCAGGCCTGTCAGGACGTCATACTGTGCGAGATGCCGAAAGCGCGACTCCGACTGTTTACGGTGAATCGCGTAATTGATCGCGCGCTCAAGCGTCCGGCTGTTGAAGTCACCTTTGATAAGAAAGTCTTGCGCCCCTTGTTCCAACAGGGTCTTGGCTGCCCTGCTTTGGTGTTCTTCGCCGAGTACTACCAACGGCAGTTCAGCAATGAGGCTCTGTAACGCATCCAGTGCGTCGCCGGTGACGGTCTGCATGCTGCTGATATCCAGCAGCACGATGTTCAGCTTGCCGTCGTGCGCATGCAGTTTCGCCTCGTCCAGCGTGGACGCGCGCACCATGGCGCTAAAATCGGTTTGTGTGGACTCAAGGAACTCAACTGTGAGTTCCGCGTCGGTGTTGGTTGCACCAACCAGAAGTACGCGTAGGGGGTCGTTCCCAACATTCGCTTGCGCATTCATTTCGTCGTCTTACTCCGCCAACGGAGTCCCTCGATCCCGCTCTCTCACGGCCCTCTCTATCGGCGGTGAATATCAGAACTTAATTCCATATTTACGAAAGTTGCATCATTCGTGTTGATTTATGAATTGGG
>MDTA01133683.1_pt1 | contig 17716 bp, 10 predicted proteins | sample 811151 | NCBI WGS metagenome assembly MDTA01 (sample SAMN05326648, study PRJNA326480) | marine metagenome | isolation source: seawater | place: Indian Ocean: South | collected 2010
CAAAGGGACAGGATCGAACCGCTGAATTTTTTCACGTTTGGGGGAGTTTCAGTGAATCAGCCCTGCACATCGCACACATCGAGCGCCGAAGACACGGCTGTCAAGGCAGGTTTTGGGTCGCGAGCCTCGCTTTTGATCGGATCGATAGCGATGGCGGCAGTCGCGCCGATCGCGTCCGCGGCCACGGCCACGGCAGCGCGCGAGCAGCGCGCGGGCTGGCGCGCCCGCGTAGGGCTGTTGCAGAGGCGATCGACGGTGGCGCGAGGCGGCGAGGGCGCGTCGACGCGCGCGTGGCCGCGCGCGTCCGTCCGCGCCCGACCCCGCACGTCCACGATCGTCAAGGCTGGGATCGCGCTCGCGGACACCGAGGGCGGTACCGCCCGGATCGCCCCCGGCGCGACCCCGATCCGGGGAGTGGTTGGAAGATTCGGGGTCGCCGCCGCTCGGGGGGTCTCGCTCCCGGGGCGCAGGCGCGTGCACTGCCACATGGCGCGACGCAACAGGATCCCGGACGACGTCGGCTTCGACTACGACGAGTTCGAGGACTTCGTCTCCACGCCGACGTCCCAGGAGGAGAAGGAGGAGAAGGCCAGGAGGAGGAAGAAGGCAGAGGAGGAGGACGCCGAGGATTACGTCCACATCAGTCACATCCCGGCGCCGCCGGATCCGCGCGAGGACGTTCCCGCGGTCTTCTCCTACTTCTCCCCGCTGTACGGAAACAAAGCCGAGGAGGCAAAGGCACTCGCGATCCAGCGCGCGTACGCCAGGCAACTCTGGGAGGAGTACGGCGAGCTGCCGGACAGGAGCAAGATGTGGGCGTGGAAGAGAGAGCCGTGGGAGGATGACGAGGAAGCGAGAGTAATCGCGGGTGACTACGACCGCACGGAGGCCAGGGAATGGAAGGAGGAGCCGAAGTTCGTCAGGGATGCGGACGGTAACAAGGTCAAGCGGCCGGTGACCGACGGGGAGTACAACTACGAGGTCTCCAGACTCTTCAACACGTGGCGCGAGAAGGAGCACACGTACCCGCAGCTGCGCCTCGCGCCGAGGATGGACCCGTATCGACTCCGGGAGAAGTTCGGCATGAGGCCCACGGTGGAGGGCAAGATGATCTACCCCGATTTCATCGAACTGATGCACCAGGGACGGGTGGGACGCCTGCTGCACTACGACCAGGGCAGGACGGTCATCGTCGAGGTGTGCGAGCCGGGTAAGGAGTTGGGTGGGCCTGAGAAGAAGCAGCGGTTCGAGGTCAAGATACCAGGCGACGCCATCTGGGAGGTCAACAAGCTCGCACAGTTCAACAAGCGCTCGAAGATCTACTCCCGCGTCCACAAGGAGCGGGCGTTCATGGACAGAACCGGATGCTCGCAGTTCGTTCACCTGGACAGAATTCCGGAGCCGCTCATCAACATGTTCCCGTACGCGTGGCCCATACCCATCCTTTACATCATCGGGGGCTACTTCAACGCGGGTCAAAACACCCCGAAGCGCAAGATTCAACGCTTTAAGCCCTTCGGACCGCTGGTGTGGCTTGACAAGAAGGTGTTCAACGGCCAGCTCCTGCCCAAGAAGGAGGCCAAGGTTGACATGATGGAGGAGTTCGGGAAGAGCAAGGCAAAGATGATTGGCGGCATAGTTGGGGACAAGGACAAGGAGGGGAGCTTCTCGGGGCTCACCTTCGATGACGTCGCCGGCGTAGACCACATCGTTGAGGAGTTTAAGTTCATCATCGAGGTGATGAAGGAATTCAAGGAATTCCAGGAGACCAAGCAGGAGTCAGAGCGCAGGAAGAAAAACGAAAAGTACAAAGAGATGTGGAACAAGATTCTACCCAACCCCGCCGACCCCGAGACGTGGAAGAGGGCGAAGGAGAATTTCATCGAGGAATTCTCGGGGTGGCCGATGAAGGACCTGGCTGAGATGAAGGCTGAGCTCAAGAAGAAGGCCGATCAAAAGGCAAAGATGACCAAGATGTTGAAGGAAATTGCCCGGATGCCCCCCGACGAGAGGAAAAAGGCGGCGGAGAAGCTCAGGAAGCGAATCCCGCGAGCCGGATCCAACCTGGCGACCATGGACCCCGACATGCTCATCCCGGAGACCGAAGAGGAGTGGGCCGAGTGGGAGGAGATGAAGCAAAAGGTGATGGCCTTCGTCGACAAGACAGATTCGCAGGAGGATAAGGTGGATAGGGCTATCAGTCGAATGGCGCCCGAGCTGAGCGCGGAGCGCGCCAAGCTCAGCATCCCCAAGGGTGTGCTCTTCGAGGGCCCGCCCGGTACCGGCAAGACCCTCCTGGCCAAGGCCATCGCGGGCGAGGCTGGCGTCCCGTTTTTCTATGCCAACGGCTCCGAGTTTGTCGAGATGTTCGTGGGCGTCGCGGCGAAGCGGGTGAGAGACCTGTTCAAGCGCGCGAGGCAGGTGTCGCCGTCGATCATCTTCATCGACGAGCTCGACACCATCGGCCGCTCGCGCGCTCTCTACGGCAACATGGACAGCGCCACGCAGGAACGCGAGGCCGGTCTGCTGCAACTCCTCGTCGAGCTCGACGGGTTCGACACCAAGGCTAACGCGGGTGTGGACCAGGAGATGGTGCTCGTGATGGGCGCCACCAACCTCAGCGCGCAGCTCGACCCGGCGCTCCTTCGCTCTGGTCGATTCGAGCGATCCTTCCACATCGGCGTTCCCAAGCGTCACAAGGACAGGCTCGCCATCCTCCAGGTGCACGCGAAGAAGCTCAACATCCCGCGAGAGGGTGATCACAAGTGGGAGTCCGACGCGCTGCTCAACCGAACCGCGGAGCTCACCGACGGATACAGCGGCGCCTCGCTCGCCGCGCTTCTCAACGAAGCATCTATCCTCTCCGTCAGGGCGGACAGGAAGTTCGTCAACCTCTCAGACGTGGAGCGCGTCCTCGAGCGTAACCTCGTGGGCGTGTCGTCCGCGCCCCTCGAGGATGGCTGGGGCAAGGACCACATGGCGATGGTCGAGGCTGGCCGCGCCGTGCTGTGGTCGTCTAAGCGCTCCATGAACTACTGCCCCGAGATCCTCCGCGTGACCATCAAGCCCGCGGGGGAGCAGGCGACCGGCATCATGCTCAAGCCGGAGCGTTCCGACGAGAACAGCACCACGCACTTCAATGGCGAGGAGCGACCCGACACCTTCGACGATTTCATCGACGGTCTCGCCATGCTCATCGCCGGTCGCTGCGTCGAGACTGTGTTTTACGGTCCGCAGGGCATATCGGTGCAGACAAAGGGCGACCTGGTCAGCGCAGCGGATATCGCGTACGAGATCGTGACCGGGTCCGGGCTCTACCCGCACCAGGGCGCCGGGCTGTCGCCGATGTGGCCCGAGGAGCTCATCGAGCACTTCAGGATTCCCCGCACGGAGATGGACGTCGGCGTGTACGACATGATGGTTCGCGCGCACATCCGAGCCGAGGAGTACATCAACTACTACAAACCCGTCATCCTCCAGGTGGCGTCCGAGCTCCTGGCGCACGGCTCGCTCTACGGCTCGTACATCCGCGAGCTCGTCGAGGAGCACGAGATCGCGATGAAGCTCGCCAAGGACGAGGAGCTCGCCAGGGCGGACGAGCGCGCCGCCGAGGAGGAGGAGCGAGCCAGGAAGGACGCCCTCCACGAGCAGGAGCTGGAGGCGAGGCGCCAGGCTGACGCCGCCGCCGACGCCGCCGCCGCCGCCGCCGCGCAGGCAGCCGCCGCCAAGGAGGTCGAGGAAGAGGGCAAGGGCTCTGCCATCGACGTCGAATCGTCTGACGAGCCGCTCTCGTCCGATCCCTTCGGAACCGCCGCCGCCGCCGTCGACGGCGACGACGCTGCGGAGTACAAGGATCAGCTCTCCCGCGCGCTTCGATTCGTCAGCCTCAGCGGCGACGAGTACCGCCGCTCGGAGTACCCCGAGGACTTCCCCCCCGAGGATGAGACCGCCGACGAGGAGACGGCGGGGGCGGCTGACGTGGACGCCGACGCGGGCGCTGGTCGGCTCGCCAGGGCGCTTCGCGACGTGCGGCTCAGCGGCGCCGCGTTCATGACCGCCGCCGAGGTTGAGGAGGTTGTCGAGCGCGTGGCCCCCGCAGCGGAGGAGATCCTGTTCGTTGACGACGGCGAGTACCGCGAGATGCTCAGGCGCGCGCTCAGGGACGTGCGTCTGAGCGGAGGGTCCATGATGACCGCCGCGGAGGTGAGCGAGGTGATGAGGAAGATTGACCCGGACACCGTGGCGTACAGGGAGCAGTACAAGGCGGAGCTCATCAACATGATGAAGCAGAAGGAGGCCGAAAAGAAGGCCGAGGATGAGATCAAGAAGGGCGACGACGACGAGGGAGACGACAGGGTCTCGCGCGCGCTCAGGACTTAGAACATTCCTTTGAACCCCAGACTCTCACATGAATGAACCCCGACTCTCACATGATGAAGAAAACCACCTCCAAAATCTCCCGGGTTCCGGAGGGTCGAAAATGTGAGCCACATAACCTCTCATATCCGGCGGCACACGTGCGAGCACCGTCATCAAGGGTCGTCTCACGTTTCACGACGACCGTCACTGAATCACACGGGCGTCGAGATGTCGGCGGTCGTGTGGGGCATCGTGGGTGGTGTGCTCCTGGTCTCTACGCTGTGCGGGCTGTGGTACTCGCGCTGCAGTGAGAACGAAAGGCGAAGACGGGAGGAAGGTCTTCCCACTACCTGGCACCCCTCGCTCACGGGGAGCTACGATCCGAGGGGTCCCCGGCACGCGGAATTCGGACCGCCGCCGGTGCAGGCGCCCATGTACGCGCCGTATCCCCCGCAGCCTCACGGCGCTCAGCCAGCCTACGTGGTCCAGCCGGGATATCCCGCCCCGCCCCAGCCGATGCCCCCACAGCAGGCGCCGATACCCTTGTACACCGCCACCGTACCGGCTCAGGCGGGGGTTAAGCAGTGAGCGACACATATAGCGAGCACCACCTCACCGCCCCGCGGTCCGCTCGACCTCGGAGCCCGCACTTAGACGCCTAGGGGTCCAGATCCGCGTCGTGTAAAAAAGAGATTTTAGAATTGCAAGCGGCACAAAAGTAGTTGTACACCCCGTCCCTCCCCCGGGTCGTGAATCAGTCCACGAGGTTCGCCTCCAGGTCGAACAGCGAGGTGCCCACGATCTTGCACCGCCTCATCTGCCCCATCTCCAGCGCCCGCTGCCCGCCCGTCGGGTCCGCCACAAAGACGATGGGATCGATGTCCGGCGCCTCCAGGCTCGTCCGCCCAGTCCACGCGTCAAACTCCGGGTTGTACCCGTCGATGATGACGTCAACCTCCCGCCCGACGCGCGACGCCGCAAAGTCCTCGGAGATCTGCTGCTGCTGGGCGATGAGTTGGTCCCGGCGCAGGTCCCTCACCGCCTGCTCCACCTGATCCGGATACGTCGCCGCGGGGGTCCCGTCCTCCTCGGAGTAGGCAAACGCGCCGAGCCGCTCGAACTTGAACTCCCTGCAGAATCTCATCAGGTCCTCGTGCTCCTCCTCGGTCTCCCCGGGAAAGCCGCTGATGAACGTGGTGCGCAACGCGAGGCCGGGGATGCGATCCCTGAGCTTGTAGAGCAAGTCCTCCGTGTGCTGTCGGGGCGGCCGGTTCATGCGCAGCAGGGACAGGTTGGTGATGTGCTGCAGCGGGATGTCGATGTACTTGGCCACCTGGGGAATGTCCGCGATGGCGTCGATGAGCGGGTCGGAAAAGTAGGACGGGTACGCGTAGAGGATCCTGATCCACTCGACGCCGTCGATCACGGCGAGAGCCTCGAGCAGCTCCGCCAGCCCGCGCCCGTCGCTCGCCTTGAGGTCCATTCCCCACTGGTTGGTGTCCTCCGCGATGAGGCACAGCTCCCTGGCGCCGGTGTCCGCGAGCGCCTTGGCCTCCTCGATGATCGGGTCCCACGGCTTGGACCGGAACTTCCCCCTGAACCCTGGGATGGCGCAAAACGTGCACTTGTGGTCGCAACCCTCCGCGACCCTGAGGTAGGCGTAGTGCTGCGGGGTGAGGCGCTTGCGCAAGGCCTCGGGCCTGAACGGGGGCGACGCGGTGCCAACTCGCACCCTTCCGCGCTTGGCCCCGTCCGCCGCCGCGCCCGTCTCCACCCCGAGCTGCTCGCCGAGCGTGTTCGGCAAGTCCTTGTAGTTTTCGAATCCCATGACCACGTCAACCTCGGGCATCTCGTCCGCGAGCTCCTCCGCGTACCTCTGCGCCAGGCATCCGGTGACGATGACCTTCTTCTTCTTTCCACCCTGCTCCTGCTCCGCCTTCATCGAGGCGGCGGCGAGAATGGCGTCCACGCTCTCGTTCTTGGCGTCCTCGACGAACCCGCAGGTGTTCACGATGATTGCGTCCGCATCCTCGTGCTCGTCGGTGACGTCGAAGCCGTTGGCGAAGAGGTCGCCGAGCATGACCTCACCGTCCACGGTGTTCTTCGGGCATCCCAGGGAGACCATGGATACCTTCGCACGCTGCTTCTCGCCGGCGGAGGGCGCGGTCTCGCTGCCCTCGGACGGTGGCGATATGGCCGCACGCGGAGCCTTGCTTCTGGCGGCGGCGAATGAGCGGCGACGCGCATTGGCGGTCGACGCGGCGACAGACGCGCCGGACAGAGCCGCGCGGCTGCCGAGGATGGATGCGGCAGACATGACGTTGGGTTCGAGAGTCTCTCTCGAAGTTTGGACCGCGCGTGAGGCCTCGTGCCCGTGTCACAGCTGCTGCACAGAGCTGCGTGGAGGTGCTTTTTCGCCCTTTTCCTCATCCAAAGTGCCGGAGTCCACGTCGCCGGCTTCTCCGTGTTCGAAAGAAGGTACGAAGGTACATGCAGACAGTTACAAAACGTGCACAAAAGTGCTTATTTATTGTTTGATGAATCTATTTGCCTATTTCATTTCGACCAAACTGCCACAGTAGTCATCATTTCGATGAATAAACCTCTTCACCCCTTGCAACTCGTTCACGAGAAGGCTCCACAGCCGCACTTCTTCGCCTTCTTACCGCTCCCGCACGAGCACGGATCATTCGGCTGCGAAACGATCGAACGGGGTTGGAGTTGAGACCAGTCGTCAGCGGGGTTGCACGAAGGTTGGGCGAGTCGACGCGACGGGCGACAGTCAACTGATGACGTTTGGTTCGGGCGCGGGAGTCTCGCAAATGAGAGCAGCCTCCGGTGTGGGTGCTCACCTTGAGCTTCTTCTCGCTCTTTTGCGTCGGTCCCGCGGTCTTGACGAGCGGCTTGAACCCGCGCTCCTTGTGGATTAAGAAGTCGTGGTCCTTTGGGTCTAGAGATATCTGCTGCTTGGCGAGCCCGTTTGCCATCGAGCCCTTGCTGTTGTCCCAACGCTCGTGGCAAGCCTCGCAGATGTCGTGGTTGGGGCAGTTCTTGCACCTGAACCTGTAGCCAATTATGGGCACCGCCCCGCAGCCGTCGCAGGTGATGCCCTGGTGCTCGCCAAAGTACGCAGCCTTCTGTTCCTGGAGATAACGGGGAGGAATCGGAATTCAGTTCCGCGTTCCGCTATGGGCGATGTCCTTCAGCGCGCTCACCTCCTGCTTCTTCTGCTCGGCCTTCATCGCGGCCACCTTGGCCTCGATCTCGGCGCGCTTCGCAGCCTTGGCGGCGTCGTCCATCGTGTGTGAACTAGTATCGGTCCGGCTCTTCGCGCCCGCGACGAGTGAGACGAGGTCGTTAGGTTAGTGCCATTTTTTTCCTGACGGAGGTATAACACGTCGGATTTTGCGGTCTCGGAACCACCAACACTCGCGAAGGCGCTGGGGGATGGCCCCAGGAGGCGGCGGGCGCGCCGCCGAGCACGTGGGCAGACGCACATCGTCATGCGTCTTCGCCGATAACATCGCGAAGGCCTCCATCGCCGCCTATAATGCCGTGCTCGCGTCCGTGCCCGAACCCGCGCGATCCGATGCGTTCGGGGGAGGTCGACAGACGGTGCTGGCGGCTGTCGTGGCGCGTGACGAGCGCCTGGACGCGCTCAGGGTGGCGTCGCTGGGCGCGGGGACCAAGTTTATGTCCACGGTGGACATCGAGGCGGACGCGGAAGCGGGGGCGAGGGTCCGCGACAGCCACGCGGAGGTGCTCGCGCGCCGGGGGCTCAAGCGTTTCCTCTACGCGCAGCTCGCCGCCGAGGCTGGACGCTCCCATCGCGAGCCGTCCCCCGTCGCGACCGGTCGCAAGCGCACGCGCGAGAGAGAGGAACCAGGCTCCTTCACCGCGCCGGCGACGGAACCCGGAAGCCGTTCGGCACGCGTCGATGCGTCCCAAACGTGGTCGGTGCTCGAGCGCGCCGGCGAGCGATATCGCGTCCGTCCCTCCGTCACCTTCCACCTGTACACGTCCTCCGCGCCCTGCGGCAACGCGACCGTCAAGCGGTGGGCCAAGGGCGCGAAGGAGCGGTTCGTGGACGGCCTCAGCGCCTTCGAGACACCGCCGGGGTCCGACGACCACGGACGCCCGAGCTGGAGCGCGGTGAAGGAGGGGCAGATCGCGTTCCTGTACAAGAAAGACCCGGGGTCGGCCGCGTCTGAGCCGTCGGAACCGCGGGGCACAGGGCTCGGGGCCGATAAAGCCGACGAAACCGAGAAAGACGTCGCCTCGGGGAATCGCGCGATCGCGTCCGGCGGCGGCGGCGACGTCGCGCGCTTCGTTCCCCCCGGAGCGTCCACGACGGGGCGGGTGCTGACGTGCAGCGACAAGCTCGCGACGTGGTCGTGCGTCGGGCTCCAGGGCGCGTTGCTCGCGTCGCTCCTGACCGAGCCGGTGTACCTCGCGTCCGTCACGGTCGGTCGCAAGTTTAACCAGGCCATCCTGAGGCGCGCGCTGTGCTGCCGCGTCCATCGGTTCCGAGACCCCAACGGCGAACCCGAACGACGCGCAAAGGAAACTAAACAGGCGAAGGGCTCGTCGCCCTCGTCGTCGTTCGGGGTGCGACATCCGAGTGTGATGTGCACTGCCGTACCCTTCGACCTGGGCGCGTACGCGGAAGGGGAGGGCGCGGTGTTCGATCGAAGGGAGGCGCTCGCGTGGTGGCTGGAAGGGAGCTCGACGGCGACGCGGCTGACGTCGTCGAGGGACGACGAGCTCTCGGGGGACGAGGACGACGGCGTCGGCGGCGGCATCGTGGGCGTGGGCGTGGGCGTGGGCGGTCGGTGGGAGGTTCTCGACGGCCGCGCCGGGGTGAGGTTGATGCCCGACGGCCGGGGACCGTCTTCGCTCTCTCGCGTCTCGTTGCTCGCGACGCATCGTCTCGTCGTCGAGCGCCTCGGACCGGGGGACGGGGAACTGGGACGCGGGGACGCGGCGGGGGGAACGTACGCGGACGCGAAACGATCGGCGGGGGAGGCGAGCGGGTACGGGGCTGCGAAGAGGCGCGCGCTGTCTCAGCCCGGGCTGTGGGCACTGTCGGAGCTCCCGAAAGTCCTGCGGGGTTGACTCGTCCAGAGTCGTAACAGAAATTGGGCCCACGGTGGTGTATGGGAGTTTTCCTTGGTTCATGATTCGTGAAAACTTGAATTTAGCCTGTACTCGTACAGAACTGTAACCTGTTTTTCTGGGCTCTTCTTTCGCGCGAGGGCGCGACCACAACGCGTCGTCACCGGGCGGCGGAACGCTTTTGCACCGGCGCGAGCTCGTTCCCGCGATTCACGCGCGCGCGAAGCCCTTGCCTGCGTTGCACCCGAGGAACCGACGCGCACCCGTCGCAGGTGGAGGAAAGGAAACGCGTTTTGAATAACAGTCGCGCCGGAATGTCCAACGTGGTGACGCTCCGGGACACCAAGGGATGGAGCTCCAACGCCCCGTCCTACTCCACCAGCACCATGGACAAATCCCGCGTGGTGTCCACCTTCAAGCCCTTCTTCGGCGACTCCAAGAAGGCTGCCGACGTCGAGGAAACCCCGGTGGAGGCGAGGATGCGGAAGGCCCTGGTGCACACGCTGGTGAAACACTCGATGAGATGCGCGACGGTCAAGGGCGAGGACCGCGCGGCGCTCGTCATCCAGAGGTACTGGCGCAGCTACGCCGCGGCGCGGGTGCTCCGGCGCCTGCGTTGGGCCGCCAGGAGAAAGGCGCTAAGGGAGGGGACCATCGCGACGATACTCGGCTTGCCCTTCTCCGTCGCGAGAACCGGTCTCAAGGGCACGTACCTCGCGGTCAGGTCCTTCCTGATGACGTTCACCGTCTTCAGGATGCTCGTGGGTACCATCGGGCGCATCCCCGTGTCGCTGTATCGTGCGCTCATCAGCGCCGAGGGCGCGGTGGGGATAAGCGGCGCGGCGACCCTCGCGGCGGTCGACTGCGTCTTGGTCAGGGGCACGTACTTCCGCGGCAACTTTCAGGACTACGTCGCGCTCTACGTGGCGACGTTCATATTCTGCGACCTGTTCCTCCCCGGGTTCGTCCTCGGGCCGTACAGGGCCGTGGGCGCGGGGGCGAGGAGGGGGGGCAGGTTGGCGGCGCGGCGCGGGGTGTTTTTCGCCGCGGAGAATGCTCCGGATGCCAAGGCGAAGAACACGGTGCTGCGAACCGGCGTCTTCCTCGGGCTCGTGACCGAGGACGAGGCCAAACCCAAGCCCATCGTCAGCGACGCGGACCTTCCAAACGATCCGGATCTTCTCAAGGCGCTCAAAGCGGCGGAGAAGTACGCCGAGGCGAGCAGGCAGCGCGCGGATGAGCTCCAGGAACGACTCAACGCGGTGGAGCAGATGATGAAGATGTTTGGAGAGATGTCCGAGCACCAGTACAACACCGCGAAGGAAATCGCGAGCGAGGCGACGCGCAGGCTCGAGAGCACCACCAACGTGGACGAGCGCATCGACAAGAGGTTCGAGGACATGACCCTGATGCTCCGCGAGGCGCGGGACGAGGGCAGGGCGGAGGGGTTCACGGAGGCGAGGAACGAGATTCAAAGGTTCGGGTCGCTGGAGGATGAGATCGCCGCGATGAGCCCGGAGGCGCGGGCCATCGTCGAGAAGGGCCTCAGAGAGGGCATGGAACACGGGGTGGTCAAGGGCATGCAGCTGGAGAAGGAACGCAGGAGGAAGGGTGCGATTTCCTACAAGATTAAGCGGGCGCTGGGGCTGGCGTCCAGCAACTCACCAGAGGATGCGAAGAAGCGCGCCGCGCAGGCCAGTTTGGAGCACCTCAAGTCGCACATCCGCGAGGGCGGCGCGTTTCCCCCGGCGCAGCAACCTCGTCACCGACGCTCGGGCTCCAAGACTTCGAACAACTCGCGGTGACGAGGGACAAGTACGCGTTCGAACGCTCTGTAAAAAAATTATACTCGGGCTCGCAGACTCCTCGTCGCCGCCACCGCCATGGGCTTCCTTGGGGGTGGCTTCTTAGCCGGAGCCTTCCTGGCGACAACCTTCTTCGCAGGGGCCCTCTTCACGGCTGCCTTCTTCGCGGGTGCCTTGCTGGGCTCGTCGTTCTCGGCCCCTCGTTTCTTGGGCTCCGCCTTCACACCAGCCGCCGGCTTCTCGCTTGTCTTCTTCTGCCGCTTGGGCACGAACGCCGTGGTCCTCCCCCCGACGGTTATGAACTGAATCGGTTCACCCCCAACCTCGCCCGCGACCTTGCCCCATCTGTGGTGAAACAGCCAGTCATCCGGGAACATCTCCGCATCTGCGCCCGCGTCGCACGCGGTTTTGATCACGCCCTCCATCGCGTCCCTCAGATCCCTCAACTGCGCGGGCGTCAACGATTTCGCGGGCTGCTCCGGATGCAGCCTCGAGTGGTAGAGGACCTCGTCCGCGATCCAATTGCCCACGCCCGCGGCGATGGTCTGGTCCAGGAGGACCGACTTAATGGGACCGCCGCGTTTGGCGAAGTGCGACGCAAACGTGGTCTCGTCGGGCATCGCCAGCAGGGGATAGAAGCCGAGCTCGGATATGGGCGGTGACGCCGTGACATCTCCGTGTACCAGCCTGATGCGCCCGAACCTTCGCGGGTCCGTGTACGCCAGCGCGATGCCGTTGTCAAAGGTGACTACGAGCTTGGCAAAGCGCGGCGGCCAGTTCGAGGTATCAACGACGAAAGCCTTGTACTTCATCGCTCCCTTCCCCCGGATGGAAAATGCCCCGGTCATGCCGAAATGAAAAAGAGGCGAGTCCGCGCCTCCGCTCATGTCCCACCACATATGTTTACCCCGACGATGCGCCGCCTTCAGGGTCTTGTTTAAGAGAGCGGAGACGAACGCCTTCCGCTCGACATCCTTGAAGATCTTCTCGTCAAAACTTCCGTCCTCGTTGAACTCCACCTTGGTCACCTTGGCGCCGATGCAGTGCGCCTCGACCAGGCACCTCGCGCTCTCCACCTCGGGAAGCTCAGGCATGATCTCTCGGACGTAGCGCGCTCGTACGTTAGACCGTCGGAGTGACGGTGGACGCGCGTTCGGAAGTGACGGATGACGTGTACGTTTTTCGTAAAAGTTACAGCAGAAACTCGCCTGTCAGGTTCTGTTCTCCAACGATGAGTTCCCGAGTGTTACAATTTTAGCCCCCTGGCCGAGTGGTCGACATGTGATCTGCTATCGTGTTCTACCCCACGCTCACGCCGAGACGTTCGTCGCCATCCACCCGTCCAGCGCCGCCGCCGCCCGCTCCCACCGGGTGTCGAGCATCAGGTCGTGAGCGGCGTCCTCCATCACTATGGCCTCGGTCCGTCCCCACTCTGCCGTCTCCTCCAGGCCCTCCACGTCCACCACGAAGTCGTCCCTGCCCCCCATCACGCACACGGGCGCGCTCCCCGCCTTCGGCGCGGGGATGGGCAGGACGTCGTCGAGCGCCTTCAGGTCCAGCAGCCGCACGTTGCACGACTCCGCGATCCGACCCATGTGCGCGAGCAGCGCGCTCTCCGGCAGGTCCCTCGAGAAGAAGCACTCGCGGCACAGCGCCGCGTTCGTCTTGAAGGCGCCGGCGATGAACGCGTAGGTGATCTTAACGCTGGCGATGAAATTCCTCGCGAGAAATCTTCGCACCATGGGACCGTTGCCCGTCGGCGGCACGGACGCGACAAGCGCGAGCGCGGTGAGCTCCGGCGGATTTCGCCGACACATCACCTGTTGCGCCACGAGTCCCCCGAAGGAATGCCCCACGAGCACAGGGGGGGTCTCGAGGGATGCGCAGAAGGCGGTGACGTCGTCCGCGTGCTCCACGAGCGTGGCCGCCACGGACACGCCCTGGGGCACGTCGCTTTTTCCCTGCCCCCTGCAGGAGATGGCGTAGCAATCGTGGCCGCGCGACGCGAAGTAGTCGAACCAGTGCTCGCTCCAGCACCACGCGGCGTGGTAAGATCCGTGGACGAAGACCATCGGGGCCTTCTTCGCCACCCCCGACGCGGCTTTCTGAGACTGGACCTCGAGCTTGAGGCCGACGGACGGGATCGGGAAGAACGACGTCTCGACCGACGCCGATGCCCGGACGATGTGAGGGCGCGATCGCGTCTGGACGCTCCCGCTCCGCACCCGGGAGTGGCTGAGGATCGCTCGCCCCGGAGCGAACGAGGAGCTCGTCACGGCGAGTGCGGACATGACGCCGGCTTGGACCGATCCAAAAGTTCGGAACGGGGGAGCGCGGTCGTGGCTTATCCGATCGAGCGTCGAGGATATTTGTGACGAGGACTTCCTCTTTTTGCATTTCATCCCAACACACGCAACTCTGGGGAACAACAATAAACGAATCGTACACCCTACACGTCGTTCGGGTCGAACTCGAACTCCTCGGGCGGCGCCGGCTCCTCCTCCACGGGCGCAGCCGCGGTGGCCCCGCCGCCCGTGTTTGTCACCCCCGGCACCAGGGTCCTGGTCGCGGCGACGTACTCGATGTCCTCCCCCGGGGTGGTATCCTTGAGCACCACGAAGCCGCGCTTGAGATCCGCCACCGCCGGGACGAACCTGCTGCCCTCGTCGAACCGCACGTACCTCTCCTGCGCTGGCGTGACCCTCGCCGGGTTGGACAGCTCCTCCTTCGTGGGCTCCGGCTTCTTCTTCTCCTTCTCGGCATCCTCCTCGTCGTCCTTCTTGTCGCCGTCGACGTCCATGCCCTCAACCTCGTCGTCCTTCTTGTCACCGTCGACGTCCATGCCCTCAACCTCCTTGCCCTCCTCCCTGGCCTTTTTCGCCGCCTTAGCCTTGGCCTTTGCGGTGGTGGAGAGGACAGCCTTGACGAGCTTGCCCTTGTCCTTCTTGTCGTCGAGGTTGACCGGCGCGGGATAGGCGAAGAGCGAAGGCTTGCAGTGCGACGTCACTGAGCACATCGGCATCTTGAGCTGGGAGTCGAGGCCGATGAACGCGGTGGGCACAAAGGTGAGGGATATGAAGTAGGAGAGCGGGTACCAGTACCAGTACTGCGTGAACACGAGCATGGAGAGCACGGCGGTCATCCTTGGGAAGCCTGACTTGGCCCGGAGGCCGATGGTCACGTTCCGCCCGCCGGCGTCGATGATGCCCTGCGCCATGATGGCGCCCATCTTGGTCATCGTCACCTCTCGATCGTCCTGGATGTGGTTCATCAGCCTCTTGCGGAAGGGCGCCAGGGACTGTTCGGACTGCTCCACCATCACCATGGCCATGGCGATGAGCGCACCCTGCTGCACGAAGTCAACCGCGTCGGTGAGCATGGGCTCCAGGAGTGCGACAGCCTCCTTCATGCCCGTGCCGGAGCACGAGATGCCCACAGCCATCGCGGCGCCGTATCGCACGTGGGGGTTGTAAGACTCCGCGAGGAGCTTAACGACCCTCGGGCACTGGCTCGGGGTGGAGCACAGCACGAAACCCAACGACATCACCGCGGCCCTTCGAACGTCGTCGGACACGTCGGACACGGCGACGTGCAAGAGGCGACGGATGCCCGCGTTGTTTCCGGTGGCCACGTAGGCCGATGCGGTGGCGAGGCACGCGCCGTAGCGGATAATCGGGTCGCTGTCGCGCACCATCTGCTCGATGAGGGGCTCAGCCTCCTCCTCGCGGCCGTACGCGGTGAGCGCCAGGCCGACGGAGCACCCGCGGATGATCTTCTCGTGCTGCGTCTTGTGGCAGTAGTTGAGAATTTGCTGCTGCTTGTCGACGGCGCCGGAGCCCGCGAGGAGCAGGCCCATGCCGACGCCGGCACCCTCGCCCGCGATGGCACCGTCAGTGCGAAGGATTCGGAACATGTCGGTGAACACCTCCTCGTTGCCGGAGCCGAGCGCGGCCAGACCGAGGCCGAGGCACGCGCCGTGCTGGATAACCTCGTTGTTGCTGGAGCGGGACGACTCGAGCAGAAAGGGCAGGATACCCTCGCCGTGGTTGGCGTGGATGAGACCGAGCGCGTACAGGGCGCCGCCCTCGGTGTAGGGGCTCGGGCGCGCACCCCCGGCGCCGCCCTCGCGGGGCAGGAAGGGTCCCATCAGCGTGCGGCCCTCGTTGAGCTGCCCGCGGTGAATCACGCCCATCCCCGCCGTCGCCGAGAACCGCGCCCAATTCGTCGCCCTGCTGAGCCAGTCGAGGTTCTCCCTGAGGAAAGTATCCACGGTGGTGCCCGCGTGCATCAACGCGTTGCAGAGCACGGTCGCGGAGTGGCACACGGAGTTCCTCGACTCCACCGCGGAACGCATCTGCTTGAGCAGCAGGAGGTCGGCGGCGTTGTGCGAGTACAGAAACTCGAGGTGGAGGTTGACGGGAAGCTCCCCGGAGAGCACCGAGCGGAGCAGTGCGATGGGCTCCTTCTTCTCCTCCGTCTTCTTCTCCTCCGTCTTCTTCTCCTCGTCTTCCTTCTTGTCCTCCTCGCCGTCCTCCATGGCGGCGTCCTCGTCGGCGCCGTTCTCGCGAGGAGTATCCTTGGGCGAGGGCGCCAGCTTGGACGCGACGTTCGAAAGAAACTTTTGGATCTCATTCTCGCACAGGGAGAAGGCGATCTGGTACGCCAGGAGCTGATCGTCCTCCTCGCCCTCGACGAGCCTGGTGAGGATCGCCGCTACGCCGTCCGCGTCGTCCAGGAACATGAGGCACTGGCACACGTTCAGGTAGTTGTTCTCCACGTGATCGCTCTCGTACATGCGCACCAGCACCGTGAGCACCTCGCGGCGAAACTCCCTCGACGTGACGAGCGTCTGACACACCCTTGTCGCGTAGTTGAGCGCCTCCGCCACGTCGGTGCTCTTGTGGATGGCCTCCTCCAGCTTGTCCAGGCGCTTGGTCTCGAGCGCGACTCCGATGGCCTGGTGGATCTGACCGTCGTCGAAGCACCGCTGGAACATCCGCTCGACGATGGACACGAGCCGCGCGTCGATCGCCTGCTCGGCTTCGGGCTTCTGCCTCTGCTCGATGTACTCGTCGATCGCCTTAGCTGCGGATGCGGGTCGGGGGAAGGGTCGGGGCGGGTCAGATCGGTTGTTCGCTTTTTTTCCCCGTCCCGCACACGGGGGAAAAAGGCCCGTCAAGGGATAGACAACGGGTAGGTTGGGATCTGGGGGGACCGGCGACGCGTACCGAGCAGGGTCTTGACGAAATCGTTGGACTCGGTGACGTCAAACATGCTGCCGGCGCAGAGCGCGTAGTTGAGCGCATCGTTGAGCTCGCCGAGGTGGTAAAAGACCTGCCGGCGCGGGAGGGAAGGGAGTCGGGGTCAGGTTTCAGATCTGGGCACACGGCTAACCCTTGAAAGATCGCCAAGGACGGGGCGCTGATGACGCGACGCGGGGGAGGCTGAGTGACGCACCTTGGAGGCCAAAAGCGCCGCGAGCTCGCGCTGTGCGAAGAATTCGTCCTCGTACATCGCCTCGATGACCGAGATGGATCCCGCCACCTCGGCCCAGTGCGTGTCGATGACCTTGTTCAGCGATCGCAGCGCGGTGGTTTGCAGCTGCACCTCGGTCTCCTCGAGCATCGAGATGAGGCCAGCCGCGGAGGAGAGACCCGGGGCGGGGCCCATGGAGATAGGGCCGGCTACCGCCATGCTCGAACCCTTCTCACGAGATCCAAGCGAGCTTTTGTCCACGCCGTATGCCTACGCGCGCTTCCACTGTGAGCAGCTCGCGGCGGAAGCGCAACCCTTTTTGAACCAGCTCGCGGTACGAGAGTACGTGGTCGGGTCCGATCGCGCCCGTTGGATCGCCATTTTCGTGGGGCACCCAGGCGAGATGAACCACCCTTTGAAGAAGGATGCGATGAGCCAAAAGGGAGCGTATCGGGGAAGCGGGTTTCCCACGTACGTCAGGCGACTGATGAAGGTGAGAACATCGCCGCGCACCCACCTCAGCGCCGCACGACCCGATCCGACCGGCACGACCCGACCGAGAAAAATGACGCTGACGCCCAACCCCACCTCCGCCCCGTTCCGCCCCGCAGTTCCGTCAGATGGACCTGGAGTACACCTTCTGGCAGATGTACCTCATGTGCACGAATCCCAAGGTGGTGTACAGGCACACGATGTATCGCAAACGTGAGTTTCCCGTCCTCCAACCCGACCCAACCCGCGCCGTTCGGAACGGCTCGACTAAATAAACAAATGCGCGTGCTCTCCTCCGTTTGCAGAGACCAAGAACCAGTGGGCGAGGGACGACCCGGCGTTCGTGGTGTTGACGGCGATCATGGTGTTCGCGGTGTCGATCCTGTACTGTTTGTTCTACAGTCGCAGTCTCGGTCAGGCGGCGTACGCGGTGACGAGGGCGGTGCTGGTGGACTTTCTGTGCGTCGGCG
>MDTA01219998.1_pt1 | contig 17713 bp, 21 predicted proteins | sample 811151 | NCBI WGS metagenome assembly MDTA01 (sample SAMN05326648, study PRJNA326480) | marine metagenome | isolation source: seawater | place: Indian Ocean: South | collected 2010
AAATTTATATTTTTTACCATTAATTCTGTTTATAAGAAATAAATCATCAGACCCTTCCTGTATTGACCAACTACCTTGAGTATTATCAACTTCATTAGGTAAAGAATTTAAATTTGACATATTAATATCTTGGCTTGTAACTGATCCTGTGACAGTAATACCATTTGCAGTGGTTCTAAACTTTTCTGATCCATTAAAATGTAATTCTTGATGACCATTTACATAAGCTTCATACGCAACATCCGTACCAGAACTGTCTTGTGTTTGTAATGTATAACAAGCCAGATTAGAATTTGATGTTCTTGCTGTAAAAAATGTTTGTATATCTGTTTGGGATGCAAATAGATTTAATCCCTGAAAATGGGAAATAATAAAATCATCTTCAGTTCCTAATCTAATTGTTGCAAAATCTTTGAATTTAAAGCCACCAGCACCATTGACAATACTAGCGTCAAAAGTAATATCTGTTGTGCCGTTTGTTCCTTTAAAAATTACATCACCATTAAAAGTACTAGTTTGATCTACAGAAAGACCACCATCAAGATTGGCTAGATTAAAATAATTTGTTGTCGCATTATTCCCAGTACTAGCATCTTTATAACACAATTTATTTGTATTCGTATTAGCAAACCATTGATGATTATTTGCGGGAGGTGCCTCAGATCCAGAATTATTTGTAGCAATTGCTTGTAATGTAGTATTTATTCGTGTCCTAACTTGTGCTCCCGTTCCATCATCAATTACATAGTTACCTTTTCCATCTACTATTGGATCTTGAGCCATTTTTGTTTTTTATTCTTAAATATATATTACATGTTTATTTATCCATAACCAATAGCAACAAAATTAAAATCACGAGCTCTTCTCTCATCAGTAGCACTACTTAATCCAACTTTTTTAAAAACATTAATTTTAAAACCAGTAATAGTTATATCTGTTATAGATAAATATTCTTCATCTTGTAAATTTAAAACTATAACCTCCACGTATGGTTTTAAATCAGCACCAATATCCAAAGAAGCATCACCAGCAAAAAATGGTTTTGTGAAATTAATTTCCGTATCTTGAGTACTTGATGTAGTTAATTTTTCTACATTTGTTTCTGTTCTAGGTTCCATCTCTGCTGAATAACCTAACTCTTTAATGACTATAGATTGAACAGGATCTTTAGATTTCATCTGAAGTTTAAATTTAAATGCTCTTGCATTGAAAGTACCATTGACAAAAGTGTTAAATCTTGTAAACGCCTTACTTATTGTGCAATCACCATTAACATTAAGATGATTAAAAATAGTTACATAAAACTTGTCATCATCCATTGCCACAACTTGATATTGTCTATCTGAACCACCTAAAGATGTATTGTTTTGTAAAGTACCACTTGTAAAATTAATATATATCATATCTCCTAGTTTTAACCCATGATTATTTCTACGTATAGTTATACCTTGGGAGTTATCTCCTGTAGCTCCATTGGAATATGTTGCATTATCTGCTATAGCTGGATCTCCATCACTTGTTGCAACAAATAATGTCGCATCAACATCAAATGCATCAGTCTGATCAAAACTTGTCCACGTATCAATTAAAGCTGTTCTGCTATCAAAAGTATTTCTATAATAAGCTTCAGTAATAAGATGTCTTTTTAAATTAACAAAAGTTTTGCTTCCAAAATCTAAAGCAGCAGCAAAGAAATATTCACCTGTTAGAGTTTGCTGATTGCTGGAAAATTCATCTAAAGTTAAACCATTTTTTGAAGAATCAAAAGAACAATTTGTTTTAGTACCAGAAAAAGGAGTGCTTTGTGTATCTTCTCTGTTGTCAGAGGCAACTACTATAGGTAAGGGGTCTGAATTGTTGTAAATTACAGAAGTCTCTCCAGCACTAAGTCTCCCACCATCATCTTTAAATTTTAAAATATATTCACCAGAAGTAATGTTTGGAACTTCAGCTTCTGTGCTATTACCGCTTACCTCTTTAATAGTTGTAGAATTACTGAAACTTCCTGTACCATCATTTATATTAGTTGCTCTAATCACAACTGTTCCTCCATGCAAGACATCCACATCTGTGGATTGATCAAAACGCAATCTGACTAATTTATCTGATATTGTTTCTATTCCTAAATTTTGGACATTATTTGGTAGTGCTGTTTTTCCAAAGGTTTTTATACTGACAGTTGTAGTCGTTGAACTCATAACACCTAAAGCATTAATAGATTTAACCCTAAATGTATATTGACCTAAATCTGATTCTTTTAATTGAAAATTTGTGTCTGCTACTATTAATGTTTGTGGGTTATCATTAGGCCCTTCAAACTCTAAATAATAATTTTTTACGCCTTGAACTGGTTGCCATGTAACATCTACTACTGATACAGCCCTATCATTTAATACAATGATTCTTTCTTTCGCTTCTAAAAAGCTTGGGCTTGGTTTTTCATCAATAAGAGTTCTAATATTTCTTGGATTTGCAGGGACGTTAGTTGCTTCAACTTGTGCGTATTTATTTGTGTCGTGAATTATTGCAGTTATTTTATATTCACAATGATTTTCTTCTTCAACACTGATAACTCTATATGTTTGAAACTCAACGTCTGTATTTTCAATAGCCCATACACTATTCGCCTGTGGAGCTACTGAAAATGGAGATGTCACAGTTATTGTTCTACCTGTAATATTACTAATATCTCTTGTTTCAATCATTGTAGTTTGTTTTGTACTAGCATCAATTTCTTTTGGATTTGGTAATACAACAGAAAGTTTTGCATTATTAATATCAGTTAAATCTGTATTATTTTCATCATCAACAATTATCTGATCTATATTCTCATCACCTTGACTATCATTAACTGAATTTATTCGACCTCCTCTCCTAATACCAGCTTTTAAACTATCAGCTATACCTATAACTGTAGATGGTCTAATATATACTCCAGCTTCTAATGTTGCAGTGAAACTACAAATTTGAGTTTCTTTTAAATTTGTATATAAAAACCATCTTCCCAAACGGTTTGCCTGACCTCTTGAAGTGCAAGCAAATGTTCTAAGTGTTTTTCTAATATTTCCAAATTTTGATGTGTAACCAGATAACGCATCTATTTGATCAGCACTAACATATTCAAAATCTATATCTTGTGTTTCATTATTAAAATATGAAACTTCTACTTCAGTGAATTTTGTTTTTTCTCCAACAGTTGAATAATTAAAACCCTGTTCACTGATATTTGAATTATTAAAGATATATTGAGGATCTGAAGTATTTGTCGTTGTGTTTGTTGGTCTGTCTTGAACAATAGATAAGCTGCCATTGCTATAAAATGCCATTGCTCTCATTACGCTACATAAATCATTTATTAAAGAATATGCATCTCTTCTTTGATTTAAAATTATATTTGTAGAAAAACGTGGTTCTGTTGTCTGTGTTATCGGATCAGTAATTAAAGCACTTGAATATTTAGAAGCTTCAAAAAAAGAAAACAAATCTAAGTTTTCTTCCTTAATTATTCCATCTGGCCCACCAAATCCTTTGTCTGTTGTAAGTAAATCAAAAAGTACAAAAGCTGGGTCACTAGACCATACCTTAGTTGTGGTTAAAACACCTTGAAAAATATAACCGTCTGGGTAAATTATTCTTCCATTATTGGTATCAGCTTGTGGGGTAAGCGTTACTCCATCAGCGGTATAAGGAGCAGGGATACGAATCTTGGTCCCCTTGACCCTAAACATACGCCTTGGATAACTTCTAAAAGTTTCAGCATTAAACCTTGTTGCTACATAAGCAAAATTATTATAGTTATTTGTTTCGCTAATTATTTGTGTGATGCCAGCTAAAAAAGTTTTATTTCGTAATGTATCATCATCTAAATTATCAACAGTTTCTCTTATGACGGTAACAGATATTGGGAAGCTTAAATTTACATTTGTGCTTTTAGTCCCATCGTCGTTTGTTGTTATGACTTGAGGAAATTGAATTTCATAATCTTTTAAAAAATTATTACTAACTTTTCCATCAATTACATCAGAATTAACTGGTGTTGTTATAGTTCCGTCTTGTTGTGTAATTCTTATTGTTATCTCAACACTGGTTTTACTTACGCCACCATCATCGTTAAATTTTTGCAGTTGAGGAATTTGCACAGTCACTCTTATTTTATCTATAGAAGTATTTGTTATTGTTTCTGTTACAGAAGCACTATTTTTAATTTCTTTTGGGAATTGACCACCTAAATTTATTTCAGTTGCATTAACCATCTGTACAGGTAACTGCTCTGATAATCCAGTTCTTTGTTCAACAGTGACATCTTGAAAATTTTCAATCCCAACAGCATTTAATAAAGGAGTTTTATCTAAAAAAACATTTTTACGAAACGTATCAGTACCATCTCCACCTTCATCTAAAATTCCTTCAATTTCTCCATACCCTAATAAATCAACAACAGTTGCAAACTGTTTACTCCTTAATGCATCTTTTTTTAAATCCGCATCAAAAACAGAGGGTGTTTTACCAAATAATTGATCGTCAACAAGTTTTGGCATTTAAGCTTCTTTTAAAATTTGGGCAGAATCAGAGCCTGCACTTATTATTACAGATCCAGAATAAACAAGCCCATATAAAATAGGTATAGGAACACCAGCATTAGAAACATTTTGAATACCACTAAAAGAATATGAAGCTCTAATTGCTGGATCTATTTGAGATACTTGTGAGTTGTTGTTAGTGCCACGGTCACCAGACAAAGCATTACTAGCTAAATTACCTAAGTAACCCCCAATAGGGCCTCCGTAAATATAGCCAAGAATAGGTAACCCATAATCAACAAAAAGATCTACTGTAAAATCGAATACAGCTTCAAGAGCATCAGCAATAAATCCTGAACCAACAGCTATTGGAATTATTTGTATATCTCCTTGTCCTGTACAATTTAACAAATCTTTAGTTATAGTTTGCCCGCCCATTTTTACTTTATAAAATTGTTTATTCATGTGTTTTTCTACACCATCAAAATTTGCTTTTATAAAATTGCATGCCTGTTGTGGTGTATTAACGGCAGCCTCAAATGTTGATTTGCCTAAAAACTGCCTTAATTTGCCATAAACTTTAATTTTTCTAAGGTTCATATCTATAAATACCTCTTAGTTGTTTCTGATAACTTAAATTAAAAACCTCTCTACAACTTAACTTATTAATGCTGTGATGTAAAATTATCATGTCTCCAAGATATAAAGCAGCATGGTTATATGAATTTTTTCTGCCTTCAAATAATAAAACGTCTCCAGTTTCAAGTTTACTAGTGGAGCTATATTTCTTAAATCCTAAAATTGGTAAAGCTTTTTCAAACTCAGGTTTTTGTGCATGCTCTTTAATTGTTTTTGGTCTTTTCCATTCTATTAGTTTTATATTTTTTGTTTCATAATACCAATCACTGATAACACTCCAACAATCATGTTTCCCCCAAATCCATTTACGTCCTATAAGAGATGGTGTTTTCCATCCTGACGGTTCTAACTTGTTCCAGCTTTTATGTTTCACGCTATAAATATAATATGGAAATCCAAGATGCTCACAAGAAGCTTTATCTGCATCAGAAGGAGTTGAATCACCAACAGGATGGCTATGGATAACACCTAATATTTCACCAGCATCTTCGCAACTTGCCCAATCATCTGGGTCAATTATAAAAAATTGATGTTTACCCTCTGCTAAATTTTTACAAGGCCAAAATTTTTCTTTGCCTTCTATTATGGCAAATAAACCACAAGCCTCATTAGGAGAATAATTTTCTGCATATTTTATAAAATCATTTTGCCAAGACATAATTAAAAATTTACAAACCTCCCTACACCAGAAAAGTCATCATGCGTAACTAATTTTTTAGGTGCATTAATATTTGGAAGATCAAAACTACTTACCATTTCAAATTGTACAATATCCTTATTCTCTACTGTTTTTTTATCAATAAAGTAAATTTCTCTAGGAAACTCAGCAGTTGGATCAACATTATCTACTTTGTACGGATTTATATTTGAAGGGAAATTTTCTTCATCAAGAAATCTAGATAAAGTACGTCTTCTTGTTACCTTTGCATTTTGTAAATCAGAAAAAGGTGTGGTTTTATTAGCAAGTTCTATAATATCTGTAATACTACCTAAAACATTTGAGAAAGAAATAATAGGTCTTGGAAGTGTACCTTTACCAGAATATTTAAAACCTTGAGCCTGACATGGAAATTTAGTGTAAGTGTTAGATTGCCAAACTATATTTTGATTGCTCATATTGACACCAGAGTGAAAAAGATAAACAGTAGGGTTTTGAAGATTTGTATTTACATTAAAAGTTACATTATGAGTGCCTGTTATTGAAGCAGAAGTTAAGGCTTTAACAGTAAAACTATCAGTCGCAACTGTTTTTATAGTATATATTCCATCAGCAGCACCACCTGTAACAAAATTAAGACTTAAAATTAATCCAACAGAAAAACCATGAGCAGTTAAATTTATCGTTATGTCTGTACCACTTTGTGTATATTGTGCTGTTTTTGCATCTTTTGTATAGTGTAAGTCAGGTTGTAATTCAACAGAAAATAATTCAATAATTGATTTATTAGTTAACTGTTGTAGTTCTGCGACAGGATTAGACATTTATGGTTCAAATACCTCTCTGAAAGTACAATTAATTATTGCTCTGTTTAAATAAGGAATTTGTTTAGTCCAAGAATCACAGACATATTGTCCCGCACCAGAAAGCGTAATTGAAACAGTACCAGAATCAGTTGCATTATTAGTTGTAAAAACTGCAAAGCTATTACTGTTAATAACAGATTTAACAACATAAGATCCGTCTTGTGGCGTTCCCACTGGATCATTAGTAGAGGTGTAATCAATATTTATAACATCTCCTATTGCAAGTCCATGATTAGGAACAGTTATTGTTGCTGTTGTAGTTAATTGAGTATATTCACCTGTTTTTGTAAACCCCTCTCCAGTCGGGGTAAACGTAAAACTTGCCTGATCGTTGATTCTGCTTCTTAAAAAAGCTTCTATGACATCTGACTGCTCTTCAGAGACATTAAAAGTAAGATTATATACTTTTGGATCTTGTGTCAAAGGTAGTCCATACAAAGCCCTAAACTCATAGCCATCACCCAGTTTCGTAACTTTTACTTTTGGTTGACTGGTTTTTCTAAAACCAGAATATGTTGGTTGTATTGAAGGGAAAGTTGGCATTATTTACTTAATAATCCTCCAGATCTTTGTTCTTGTACTATTGTAGTTTGTACCACAGACGCAATAAGTTGTCCAAGTGCTTGGCCTTGTCCTTCGTTTCCTTGAACAGAACTTCCAGACGCATCTACAGATACATTAATGATATTAGTTGTACTTCCTCCTAGTTTATTGTTTGGGATTATTGTGCCGCCTACTTTAGGGACAAATAACTCTGGCCCACGTTCTCCAACTATTGAAGCTTTCCCTACTGGTGGCCTACCACCATCTGCAAATAGCCCTCCTAATATTTTGCCAAGAAATCCTCCTATTCCTCCTTTATTTTGTCTTGAAGTAAAACTATCTCCAAAATTACTTAATAACTTATCAATTTGTGAGTCAATAATTTTATCCCTAATTCTATTTAAAACATTTAACATCGCTTGACCGAACGTTTTAGCTCCTGTTATAGCTTCGCGTAAATTATCTTTAATATTTGTTTCTATTGCTTCACCGATATCCATAAATAATTGTTTTTGTTTATCAATTAAATTATTTTGTTGAATTAATTTATTAGTTTTTTCTTCAAGTTTAATTATGCTTGTTGCTTCCATCAAACCAACTTGTGCAATTAAATCAGTTTCACGATGTTTTTGTTTAATTTCCTTTTCATTCCCTGATAATCTTGCAGTTAATAATTCATTTTTTCTTTCAATAAGTTTTATTTGTTTATTAAATTCATTTGTTTCTGTTTTTGTTTTTTTAAGTAATTCTGGTACCTTTACATCTTTAAGCTGTGGGGGATCAATTTCGACCTGTAACTGTCCAGTTTGAAATCCAATTTTTTTTATTAAATCACGCTCTCTTTCTGCAAATATTTTTTGAAATTCTGCATTTCTTGCAAAAGGATCCGCTATATTTCTAAGATTAACAATTTCTTCTGCTTCTTTTTGAGCCTGAACAATAATATTTCTTCTTGCTTCTTTATTTAAACCTAATTTATTGGCTAACTTGCTTGTATTTATGGCATTGTTTATTGTATTAATAACAGTTATTGCATTATTTAAAACACTTTTTAAAACAGGATCAAGAACCTCTCCAAAGGTTCTCGCCAAATTTTCAACTCCATCAACTAAAGTACTAAATTTACCCGCCAAAGTGGTACTTTGAGCAATAGCGCCGTTTGCATATTTACCCCCCGCATCTGTTATTTGTTGTAAAGCTAAATTTACAGCGTCAGCACTTATTCGGCCACCTTCTAATGCTTTTCTAAATTCATCTGCCGTAAAGCCATACATTTTCTGTAACCTATCTTGTAGGCTTACACCTCTTTCCTGTAGCTGTAGCAATTCTTCCCCTTGTAATCTACCTTTTGCCTGTATTTGACCAAAGGCTGTTGCTATACCACCAAGATCGGCCCCAGTAGCACCCGCAACATCAGCAAGCCTTTTTGTAACGTCAACAAGTTCTTCTGTTTCAAAACCAAACGCCTTAAGACGTTTTGTTGTTTCTATAAGATCAGAACTTTTAAACGGCGTAACAGCACCAAAAGCTTGTATTTCTGCAATAATTTTATTTGTATCTTCAAGCGAGCCTGTAAGGACTTCTAAACTTTTTCTTTGACTTTCTATTTGTTGAGTATTAAAAATTACAAAAGAGGCTGTTTTAAATAAAGAAAAGCCAATTAATAAATTTTTTACAGCAGACCCTAATTTGTTCACTCCAGCACTTGCCGTTTTAGCTGCCCTGCCTGTGTTTTTTAGTGATCTATTACTACCATCAAGTCTGCCTTTTAATTTATCTGTGCTACTACTTAAAGCCTTTGTTTGTTCATTAACTCTTTTTAATGGTGCTATTGCGTTCTGTGCATCAACTATTAATTTTACATTTGCCTGTGCCACTAATTAAAAAAGTCTTTCTTATATATTACCTTGAATTGTGTTTTTGTCGTTGCAATGCTTTTTTTTCTTCGTCAGTTTTTATTTCATAATATCCAGCCCAATAGATAAGCTCTGCCTCTGTCATGTTGAGTCTCAGTTCTTGAACTGTTTTACCAAGTTCTGTTGCTAGGAAAAACTCAAATCTAAACCAAGCATCCCCTATTATTCTTTTTTTGCTGTATCTATATCTAATTCAATATCATTTAAGAAAAGTTCTAAGTCATTCAAAACTTTTTCTGGTAATTTTCTTTGTAGTATTGGAGCATCTGACATATCAAAAGCTAAAGTACCATCTTCTTTCTCTGCCATCTGGCAAAGTAGCTGGGTTGATATAACTAAAGCATCAGCATTAGCTCCCGCTAATTGTTGTGCTTTAACTCTTGCATATCTGGTTATTGGTTTAAAATATAAAGTCATTACAACTTCATCTTTTGAATTTTTTACGTCAAATTTTCTTCTTGTAACCATTTCATCTTGAAATGCTCCAAGTAATATGTCCGCTGATCTTTGTGTTGCCATAAATTAATTAAATTGTTGAATTAATAGTTCCAGATGGTTTAAATGTAATGTTGATTGTGCTTACATCACCTAGAGATGAACCCTGTTCAAAACTTGTAATAACACCATTAAAACTAATCATATCTGTAGAAGTGCCACTTGTATTATCTGGATAAAGTTCAAACTTTGCTGTTGCCGAATCGTTTTCAGTTAAAACTCCATTCATAAATGTTAAAGTCTCATCTGCTGCATCATTTTGATAAACCAATTCAGCAGATCCTTCACCTTCGATTAAACCACCTACATAAGATTTAAAAGTGTTACCCTGCACTGTTGTCTCTTGAATATCTTTAGTGATAGACATTGACCATGATCTAGTACCAGCTACTACTGCAGCAGTTGTACCTCCATCGTCAAATCTTACTTGACCTACATCACCTTTTACAGCAGCCATAATAATCTAAATTAATATTTATAAATATATTAACCTTTTTCTAGTCTTTTTACACCTTTTTGTTTTACTTATATAGTTTCATATAATTCAAAAGTAATTCTTATTTGTGTTTGAAACTTACCTTCAATGGTTGATTGAAATATTTCTGGACCGATAGGAGCATCAAAACGTACACCTGTAACTTCAATTCTATTAAATAAATTTCTTATTCTATCTCCAATAATAAAATTAGATCCTGATCCAAAACCTTGTTTTGTAAAAATATCAAGAGTTATAAGACCTACTATTAAATTTGTTGTATTTTCTGTTGTATTTTGTGTTAAATATTGATTTGTTCCAAAATTTATAACGCATTGTATAAATTCATCATTAATTGATTCATCAAAATCAACATTACTAAAAACAATTGGTATTACTTGACCAAAATTAAATTCATTAGATAATCTCGTTTCAATAATAGATCTTACGGTGTTTAAATTTATTGCGGCCATTAAATACCTCTTTTAATTCTTTCATATTCTCTTCTTGCATATTGTTCAAGTTCTTTGCCGATAATTTCTGGAAATCCAGCAACAGTCTTTTGTCTTGTTCTATAAACACCACCCCATGAGGGTGGGAAGTTTACACCAAAACATACAGGTTCTGCATACTCAAGATTATTAATTATTGTCCCTTCAAGCGGTTTTATTTGTGTTTGCCATGCTTCGCGAAGTGAACCGCCAGCCCCATGATCTAATAAAGCTTTTTTAAAAGGAACTACTTGGCCATTTGGTAATGTAAAAAAGTTTGGTATAGAATTTAAATCAGGATAATTGTCTAAAGAAAAAACAGGTGTTGCTTTCTTTACTCTTGCTGTCCACTGCAAAGTTGTGGCAGCAACTAAATCTTCTACCGCCTCCCTCATTACATCATCTATTTGATCTAATCTTATTTTCCTTGTCATATTTACCTTAAAATTAAATCAAAACTTATTGGTTTATTATTTTGCTCATTTGTAATTACATTAATTATTCTATAGTTAATATTATTTATAATGACTCTATCTTTTGTAGTTGGTACAAAAGTTATATCTCCAGCAGAAATAGTTAGATCTTTACTTTGTGATTCTATTAAATTATCACTTTTATTTCTTATAGCATTGCCTGTTATACCTTTAACATTTACGTGAGTATCAATATTACAAAAAGTACCAGTCTGTTCATCATACACACCTTTTGAAAGTCTTACTATTGTGACTTCAGTTCCAATCGCTTTCACTCCTGTAGATATACCTTTAATAATACTTTTTGCTATGTTCATAATCTATAAGCAATAACAGTTCCACTAGTTAAAGTAATGCTGGTAATAATTCCGCATATTTCACCTGTTGCATTAAGATTTAATGATGTTAAATCACCGCTAATGTTCTCAGCAACAATTGTTGCTATTACAGAGTCATTTAATGCCACAATTTTGCCGAATCTACCTGAAACAGTACTTGTATCATTAATAATTATTGCAGCAGGGTATTCATACGCCATTGTTAAGACCTCCTAATTGGTAAATTTGCAGTCCCACCCATTCTAATGCCATTTAGGTAATGATCCACAATTGGAGGTATGCGATCAATTCCAACTCTGCCATAAAGATTAGGAGTTAAATTTATATTACCAATATTTAATGATTGAAAATCTTCTAATCCAGTTAAGCCTAATCCGTCTTTATTATTATTTAAATACACTGCAAGATGAATTTGAGCATGCTTAACCTTATCTGGAATTTCTGTATCTGTATAATAATCATCAATAATTCTATAGGGAAAACTTATGGAGTATAGATGGTTATGGTGATCAGGAACACGAACCCCGCTTCGAGGCCATTGTAATGATTGTATTTTGTTTACCCTAGATCCTAAAAAGTTTTCACGATCAATTCTTTGTGTGCTTGTAAATAAAGCTCTGTTTTTTTGGTCTTCAGTGCTATTGTCCCACGCAACAACGTCATCAGACTCAGTTAGCCCATCTATAAAATCTTGTGCTTGAGTTAATGTGACATAGCTGTTAGCTGATGCGCTTCCGACTGTCGCTACTATTGAGATTGCCATTTTTCTTTAATTTTGGCTTTGTTTTTTTTACAGAAGTAACGGAGGCCGCTTTTTGTTTAGCAGCCTCACGTTCTCTTAATCGCCTAAATGTTGCGATACTCATTAATTTTTAATCGTTATTTGAAACAACTGTAGCGCGTACTATACCGCAATTCTTGGTTTCATATACTTTTGCCCAAGTGCCTGCAGTCTCAAGAACTGATCTTGAAGGGTTGACAGTAGTTACATTATATTTTAACCCTACAGGGTGATAAATATAATGCAGATCAATAGCCATTGCTTCTTCTAAAGCAAGAATATCTCTGTCAGTTTGTGTCCTTATCGGAGCCTGTTCGCCAGTTACGACAGATCCTTGAGAAAACATAAACACGCTGTACTCAGTGGAAGAACCAGTTCCTGCAACTGGTACGTCATCAGAAACAATTACATTTAAACCCATGAATTGTCCAAAATTAGGATTTTGGAAAGCACCTTGAAGACTTCCACCAGAAGCTGTAGCATTACCGCCATTTACATCAGAAGCAGCGACAAAATCAACTGCATTTCTTTCCACCAAGTCATAATAGCAACGACTATGCATAGCAATTGATGTAAGCTTAGAGCCTTGATCACCTAACAAAGATTGTGCCTTTGCAACGTGTCTAGGAGCTAATGCTGTTGGTGTATCTGTTGATTCACTATCAATAGTTAATTCAAATAATGCTGAGTTACTATCGTTATCATTTATAGAACCAAAAGCACCACTTAAACAAGAATACAAATCTTTTTGTTTTTGGTTGTTGACGTATGCCGCCATCTTTTGACCAATAACAGCCATTGGGTCATCACTGTCACCAATAGCTATTGCAGCTAAATCACGCGAACTGAAAGCTCTACCCCTGTGGAGGACGGCTGCAATTTGGTTATCTGCTGTAATTTTTGATGGTGTTAATGAAGTTGAATCTGTAAGAACTTCAAAATCGCCAGATAAATTAGCTTTGTAAAAAGGTATGCGAACGAAATCGCCCCCTCTTGTTGAGGATAGATTTAATTCTGCTAAAGGTTGCACTACCCCACTCTGTATAAAGCTGTCAGTTTGAGTTGTCGCTTCTATCAGATAGGGTGTAAAAACCTCTGGAACAATTAAATCACTACGGACTGTAGCCATTTATTTTTTTTAATTATGTTTTTCTTTCGGGCGCACACCCTACAACCGCACAGTTGATATTTATATATTAACCATTATTTGCGTTTTTTTTCAGCATTTCAAATTTTTCTCTATTAAATTTTGATAAATTGCCTTGCTCAGTTAAATTAAAAGTATCTCTGGAAAATGGATTTTTTTCACCAGTTCTTAAATACTCTGTTTGAACTTTTGTTGTAGTTGCTCCGCTACCTTGCGGTCTAGGATATTTTTGCGCCCATGAAGGCATATTAGATAAAGCCCATTCTTTCACAGGTGTTCTATTATATCCATCCACTACTACAACTGTTCCGTCAGGGTCTCTTGATAGTTGTTCTTTATTTATATGACTAAGAGCATATTTAGGATCATGTACAACATCAGCTAAAGCTGTAACTGCTGGAGCCTCAATCTCTAATTGTCTTTTTTCTGCCATTAATTTTTCAATTTGTTGCTTTTGCATTGCTTCTGCTTCTCGAAATTGCTGCGCTTGTTTAGCAATTGCTTCTTCGTATCTTCCTTTAGCTTCTAATTCCTCTTGCTCTTTTTGTTGTTTAAATGCAATTAAAGCGTTGACATCTACATCATCAGGTATTGCCTTTGCTTTGTCCATTGCTTTTCCATATTGCTCCATCAATGCTTTGTTATTAGCCTCAAGTTTTTTTACACTTTCTTTTAAAGCTTCAACTTCTTGATGTGAGGGATTTGGTCTAATTGGTTCTTCCGCCATAAATAATTTTAACAATAATTAATATATATATTATCTTACCATCGTGTTTTGTCAGCCCAATAAGCTGCACTGCTAGGACCTTTTGCAATTAATTTTGCAAATCTGGCTTTAAAAGCTGCTCTCTTATCCTTATCAGCTTGTGATTCTCCTTTTCTTCGAGGTTTATTATCTGCACCTTGCATACCAAATCTTATAAGCTTTTGTTTTCCATTTATTTCAACGACAACTGCACCAGCTTTTCCAGTTTTATGGTTTGGAGTCTTTATTGGTTGATTTAAACCCTTAAAAATATGACCGCCCTTTTTAATTGTCATTTTCCCTTTTTAATTGTCATTTTCCCTTTTTATTCATTGCCATATTATGAGCCTTTGTAAAACTTATACCTTCTCTCATCTTACGTTTCATATACTCCATATGGGCCTTTGTATGACCATGAGTCTGTTGATGTTTTTTTAAAAGCTTTTTTTGTTTGTCAGTTAATCTCATTTTTTCTTTTTTGGTGCTGACCTTAACTGAGACCTTTTCTTCAAAACTGCGTTGCCAGTAGTTTCAGAAATAATTCTAATTATAGGATCATCATCAGTACCTACACGAGTGACGGTGCCTCCTGAAGGACCTTTTATTGTAGCCCTTTTTCCAGCTACACTTGTAACTTTGCCAAAAGTGCGTTTACCTTGATAAACCCAACTTACCCTAGATCCTTTTTTCATTTTATTTTCTTACATTTTGTTTTTTTTGTTTTTTTTGATTTTTTTCGTTTTCCATACATAGTGGAAAGTGTAACTAGTTATATTTTACTTCCTTTTACGTTTTTTAGCTGTTTTATTTTTTCTTGCGTTACTTAAAGCAATAGCAACAGCCTCTGATCTCGATTTACCCTCTTTCATCAACATTATTATATTTCCAGCAATAGTTTTTTGAGATTTTCCTTTCTTAATTGGCATCTTTGTATTTATCAGCTAATTCTTTTAATGTTAGCTCTGTTCCATCTTCTCTAATAATTTTTTTTAAAGCGTTTGTTGCATTTAATTGCTTATCACCTCTTTTTGGACTCATTAAAAATTTAAAATATTTTTTCTTTTCACCTAAAACTTTATCTTGTATATCAGGATTATCTTTTAACCAATTTGCATAATTTGTATTCTGAGGAACTCTGCCTTTTACACTAGGTCTTGTAACAACTTTTCCCACTGTAGGTTTTTCCAAGGTTGGATATTTTTTCTGTAACTTATCAAAGTTAACAACAGGAACAGTAGTAGATCTACAATTAAAATGTTGTGGTGGGACTGGTCCTTGATCATATTTAAATATTTGACCATCTAACCTTTGACAAGTAGAACTTGTCCTTGCGTCTAAAGTCGCGACATATTGATATTGTCCTGTAATATCTTGATTCGCTGCATAAACAGCCTGACTTGCTGCATTTTGTACTTGATTTACCGTTGTTCTGACAACAGTTTGTATTTGTCTGTTTGATAATGACATTCCTTCTGAATTTACTAATGCACTACGTAAAGCAATTGTATTTTGTGGTTTACTGTTAAATCTTAAATTTGGCCCCTTTAATCTTTTAGTAATTTTCTGCAACGATTCTCCCTCTATTACTCCTAGTTTTACTGCTCTTGATATTCTCGATGCAGAACTTTCCGCTACACCTCTGAATGATTTTTTTACAGTATCACCATTTGGTAATGAAATATCTGATCCTCTTTTTGCTGTTAAAGCGAATTGAGCAGATCGAAAATTTCCATCCTTATCACGCAATCGAATTCTAAGTTTAGTCGGGTCTCTTGTCACAACAGATTTTGCAAAGTCAGGAGAAACAGCAACAGTGTTAACTTGATATTCTCCTTGAGGAATAACTTTCTGTAATTGATCTTGAACAAAACCTACTTGAAACTCTGCTAAATTTTGCATCTCTTCAATCATATAAATAGAACTTTCATTTTCCCAACCTTTTAAACTTTCTACCATCTGGCTTAAAATTGCCTGCAATCTAGCTTCTGAAGCTCTAGTATTGCCTTCTACATCCCTAATCTTTCTTAATACGTCTAAAATTACCTCATTAAATTGACTTGCAATCTGAAATTGAACTTTATTGCTATATCTGTTTAAATCAATTGCCTCTCTATAAAATGCTTCTATGGTACTCATTTATCATAGATCCTCTTCAATTTCTTTTAAACCACCTTTTTGTAAACTTTCAATTTCTTCTTCTACTGAAAAATCATCGCCTAATATTTCACCGTTATACAATTGTGTTAATAAGGTCTCATGACTTATACCACCAAGGCTAAATAGCTGTGTATATGCTGTAATTTCTTGTGGATCTAACCTAGCAGTAACAAAATCTCTATTAACAGTGCATGTTCCCGCTTTTGGTTCATTTAAATATTGACTATGAAACTGTAAGCAATTATCTATTAAATCTTGCATTTGTTGAGCTAACACCATTAAAGTGCTGTCATTTTGTGAACGGTCTATCCTTTTGGCTTCCGCTGACTCGCCAACTAATTTTTGTCCAAGCACCGCAGCTAATGATAATGTATTTATTTGTTCTTTTAAGTCATTTAATCTTGTAAATATTGCATCAAAGCTGTCTGACGCTGGTGAAACATATTCCATTTTAGATTCTGGTGGTAATGATAATGCTTCATTTGGACCAGTAGTTATTTCATCAGCATTTGGATAACCATAAACAACTAAATTAGGAACTGAACTAATGTGTAAAATATTATCAAGATCTGATTGAATTTGATAATGCTTAAGATTTAACTCTGCTATGTCATACAAAGGACTGCGACTTTCAAAAAAACCAATCCTATTAGAGTAAGCAACAGAAAAAGGTATTTTATCTTTTAAGCTCATTTGTCCTTGATCATATAATCTAAACCCACTTCTCTTATCATCTTTTCTATGTATTTCATATTTTCCACGCTCTAAAACTCTTATTTGTGTAATAATTTTTTCTCCATATTTGCCATCAGGTTCAACAACATTTTCTAATAAACGCACTTGCGTCAATTCTCTTATGCCATTTATTATTTCAGTCCGCCAGCCTAAAATATCAGAGGGTTTATATGTAACCCAATATGGTCTTGTTTTGTCTCCTTCTTTTGGTGCATCAACTAAAACTCCTACATGACCAAAGGAAATTGCTATTCTTGCTGTATTAAATAACCAGACATTTAAGTCATTTTGCTCTAAATCTATATCAAAAAGCTGCTGTAATACTGTATCAGATACATCCTCAAGACGTACTGATTTTCTTGTAAGCATACCCGCCAACATTTTTTCAATTCTTTGAAAATATGGTACAACTGCACTTCGATTTAATCTCGAATCATAACTTTCTGTACTTTCTCTTGGTTCTGGAAATAAATATTTTCTGTGCTCTTGTTTAATTTTCACACTTCCTGCCAAAAGATCTTCTATCAAAGGCCAAAATGTAGCCATACGTTGATAGGCTGCATTTGGAGAATCTACAGTTTTAGCTTTTATAGATAATTGTTTATCGTAGATATTTAGTGAACTATACACGATTTTACCTCATAGTATCATTACTTTTAATATATTCTAATTCCTGTTGGTCTGCCTGCTCTACCATATAGCAAATTAAATTCACGATATACTAAATAACCCAA
>MDTA01014697.1_pt1 | contig 17709 bp, 10 predicted proteins | sample 811151 | NCBI WGS metagenome assembly MDTA01 (sample SAMN05326648, study PRJNA326480) | marine metagenome | isolation source: seawater | place: Indian Ocean: South | collected 2010
CTGCCGACCGAGGCGCAGTGGGAGTACGTCGCCAAAGCGGGCGACCTCAACCGCCGTTTCCCCTGGGAGGCCGACTCACAAGGAACCTGCGAGCACGCGGTCTTTGCTGGAGACCCCAACGCCCCTTGCGGTGTCTTCGGGACGGCCTACTCAGGCATCCACCCCCGACTCGCCGATGATCAGGTCATCATGGCGCTGAACCTGGCGGGTAACGTCTGGGAGTGGACCGCCGACTGGTACGCGCCCACCTATGGAGCACCAGGCGCGGTGACCGACCCGACCGGCCCGACGGAGGGCACCGGTCGCGTGCAGAGAGGCGGCGGATACACAGAGGAGGACCCGCTGGTCTTCCGATCCGCCTTTCGCGCGCAGATGGAGCCCGACATGAAGCTGCCGGATGTAGGGTTCCGATGCGTCGCGCCGGAGGTCGACCACGCCGAGCAGCTCCACGAGGTGTCCTTTCAGAGGACCGCCAGTCTCGAGGGCTGGAAAGGCCCGCTAAGCGACTGGCAGATCAAGAACGGCGTGGCGAAAGCGCCTGAGACGGGCGGAGCTCTGATCTGGGACGACGCGTCTTACGAAGCGGGCGAGTTCCTGAGTCACCTCTGGTTGTCCGAGGGGACCGCCGGGCTCGACTATGGTCTCTCTTCCGACGGCGACTCAGGGTTCAGGATCCGTATCGCCCCCGGGACCCAGGAGGTACAGCTTATCGAGCGTCGGGAGGGAAGCGACACGCACATGGAGACGGGAACGCTTCGTGAGCCCATCATGAAGCATTGGCACCGGATCGGCGTGCGCGTCGAGGAAGGGATCCACCGGGTCACGAGCAATGGAGAGGTCGTGATCGTCGCCTACGCGAAGGACTGGACAGGTGATGGCGTAGGGGTGTTCGCAGACGCAGGGTCCGACCTCGCAATCAGCGACATCTCCGTGACCGAGTGATCAAGACCATCAGGTCAGGCTTTTCTGGAGCGTAACGCTTCGCCTACACTGATGGAACATGGCCGGAGGGCGTGTTTGCCACAGGTGTTTGACAGCCAGATGGGCCCTGAAGGGGCTCAGCGGATCCTCTATGGGGAGGGCGCCGCGAGTAGGGCAGGGGGCTTCGCCTCGCGCGCGGGCTCGCGGGCGCTGCTCGTGAGCGACCGGGGCGTTCGCGCGGCCGGGCACACGAACGTGTGCGCGACCAGCCTCCGCGCCGCCGGGCTGGAGACGCTTCTCTACGACGAGGTGCCCGAGAACCCTCGACGCGTGGACGCGCGGGCCCTGGGGCAGGCCGCCCGAGACTTCGCACCGCAGGTCGTGGTCGCCATCGGTGGCGGGAGCGCCATCGACTGCGCCAAGGGCGCGATCCTGGAGCTCACTCAACCCGCAGGTCTCGATGAGCAGCATGGGCATGTGGAACTCGGCTCCCCGACGCTCCCCATGATCGCGATCCCGACGACGGCAGGCACAGGCACCGAGTGCCAGTCGGCCACGCTGCTCAGCGACAGTCAGAGCGGTACCAAGCGAGCGTTGCTCGCTCCCGGACTGCTGCCCCAGGTGGCGCTCCTCGATCCCCTTTTGACACGGTCCCTTCCAGCAGACGTGGCGCTCGCAGGGGGACTGGACGCCATCTCGCATGGGATCGAGACCGCCGTGACCAGCGCGCAGACGAGACGCTCTGCCGGCTTCGCGCTCGCGGCGCTCAAGCTGCTGATCCCCAATGTGGAGGCTGCCCTCGACCGACCAGAGCGCTCCAAGGCGAGAGGAGCCATGCTCCTGGGCGCGGCCGTCTCTGGGATGGCCATCGAGCAGAGCATGCTAGGAGCGGCTCACGCCTGCGCGAACCCGATCACCGCTGACGCGGGGGTCCCCCATGGCTTAGCGGTGGGCATGATGCTGCCGGAGGTCGTGGAGCACAACGGTGCCAGTCCAGACTGCCGGCACACCTACGCGGCCATCGCTCGAGCGTGCTCTCTTGCCTCTCCGAGGGCGGGCGACGGGGAGGCAATGGCTGCGCTGCTGATCTTCTTACGAGGCCTCGCGGGTCGCGCCGTGCAGGCCCTCACCTCTACGCAGCGGTCGCGCCTCGAGCGCACTGACCTGGGCCGTATGGCGGACGCGGCTACCGAGCAGTGGACGGGAGGCTTCAACCCACGCGCCATGAGCTCCGAAGACTACGAGGGCCTGTACACCAGCGCCCTGAGCCCCTTGCAGGGAGGGGCATCATGATGATGAACGCCTTGCTCGCTATCGCCCTGTCCGCCTCAGCGGCTGCTGGAACCTGGGAGCATCACCGTGGCGGCAATGACCAGCATGGACGATGCTCTGGAGTGGTGCCCGCGACGCTCGAGCGAAGCTGGAAGGTAGAGACCGGAAGCGCCATTCGCTCCACGCCCGTTCTCGACTCAAAGACGGTGTATTTTGGGACGACGGACGGGGCCGTGCTCGCCCTGGATCGTGCGAGCGGTGCTCAACGCTGGTCGACCTCGCTGAAGGAGCCCGTGGAGGCCCCTGTGACGCTCGACGGCACGGGCGCCTACATCGGCGACACCTCTGGCGCGCTGCATCGGCTGGAGTCTTCCACAGGCCAGGTCACATGGACCTTCAAGACGGAGGCGAAGATCCTCGGAGCTCCAGCGATCGCCGGGCCTCTGGTGTTGATCGGGAGCTATGATCGCAACCTCTATGGCGTCAGGAAGACGGACGGAAAGGAGGCCTGGCGGTATGCGACAGAACATCACCTTCACGCATCACCCTCGGTGACCAAGGAGGGCGCGCTCGTGGGCGGGTGCGACGGAGACCTACATATCGTCGAGGTTGTCTCTGGGAAGCTGAAGAAGCGCATCACGATTGGCGCCCAGGTCGGCACATCGGCCGCGGTCACTGAGGGCGAGGCTTATGTCGGACATCACGGAGGCGGACTCGTCGCGGTCGACGTCCGCGCGGGCGAGGTGGCCTGGAAGAGCCAGGTGAGCCGACAGCCCATCGTGTCCTCTCCGGCTGTGTCGGCTACGCGGGTCTTCTTTGGGAGTCGCGACCGGCACCTGCGCGCCGTGGACCGCGCGACCGGCGAGGTCGCTTGGAAGTTTCGAACTGGCGGGCGCATCGACACGGCCCCCGTGACCTGTGATGGCAAGGTGATCACGGGCTCCAAGGGTGGCCGAATCAGCGTCCTGAGCGCCGACAAGGGGGAGGTCCTCGGCACCCATGATCTTGGGTCTCCGATCACGGCTGGCCCCGTCGTGAGCGCGGGGCAGATCTTCGTCGGCACAGCGGACGGCGCGCTTCACTGCATGACAGCCAAACAGGGGAGGGGGAAGTGACGACGCTCCTGACCTCCCCAAGCCATGAGGGCGCCACCGAACAGGGCACCTACTTTGTCTCGAACTATCCGCCCTATGGCGCGTGGAGCCGACAGGGGGCACGCGACGCCATCGCGGGGCTGGACCTGGAACCTGACCCCGCGCGCAAGCTGGGTCTCTACGTCCACATCCCTTTTTGCAGGAAGCGCTGCAGCTTTTGTTACTTCAAGGTCTACACGGGGAAGAACTCCCAGGACATCTCGAACTATATCGAGGCCATCGCTCAAGAGGCACGACTCCTGTCCGAGCGGCGGGCCATCGCCGGCCGACCTCCCGAGTTCCTCTACGTAGGTGGAGGCACGCCATCGTATCTGGGCGAGGCCCACGTACGAGAACTCATCAAGGCGCTGGCCCCGCTCACAGGAGGCGCGGCGCCGCCCGCGTTCACCTTTGAGTGCGAACCAGGGACCATCAGTCGAGGCAAGCTCGAGGCGCTCAAGGAGCTCGGCGTCACGCGACTCAGCTTCGGCGTGGAGCACATGAACGACGAGATGCTCGCGGCGAACGGGCGGGCCCACAGCCGCAAGCAGGTCCTCTCCACCTTCGCCCTGGCCCGTGAGGTTGGGTTCGCGCAGATCAACGTGGACCTCCTCGCCGGGCTCGCCGGGGAAACGGACGACCAATGGACCCAGTGCGTCGAGGACACGCTTGCCCTTGAGCCGGACAGCGTGACGATCTACCAACTTGAGCTGCCGCCTAACACGGTCTTCGCGCGGGACGGCGAGGTCGAGGCCTCACGCTTCGCCGACTGGCCAACAAAGCGGCGGTGGCTGAGGGAGGCCTTCGCCCGGATGCAGGCATCGGGGTTCACCCTGACGAGCGCATACACGGCGGTCCGAGATGTCGACCGGGCGCGGTTCGCCTACCGAGATCACGTCTGGCGCGGCGATGACCTCCTGGCCCTTGGGGTGAGCGCGTTCTCCCATATCTCCGGCCGGCACCACCAAAACGAGAAGCACATCGAGGGTTATCAGACCCGCGTGTCACGGGGCGAGCTCCCCGTGAGCCGCGGCCACGCGCTCAGCGACACAGAGCGATTGGTGCGCGAGCTGGTGCTCGGGCTCAAGCATGGGAGCCTCGATCTGCAGGAGTTGGAGGCGCGTCACAGGGCCCCGCTTCCGGAGGAGGCCGCCCGCGCCCTCGAGGCCCTGGAAGACCGAGGCGTCCTGTCGCGAGACCAGACAACGCTCCACGTGACGGAGGAGGGCCTCCTTGAGATCGACCGCTGGCTGCCCCTCTTGTTTGACCCGATCTACCGCAGGGGGAGCTGATGGGGAGCCTGAACGTCGACGTCGCCGTTGTAGGAGCGGGCCCCGCGGGCTGCGCAGCTGCCACGCTCCTGGCGCAACACGGGCACGACGTGGCGCTCTTTGAGCGCGAGCCAGGCCCCCGATACCACGTGGGTGAGAGCCTGCTCCCCATGTGCCGTGGCGTGCTGGACCGCATGGGCGCGGTCGAGGCGATCGAGGGCGCAGCGTTCCAACGAAAGGACGGCGTGCGTTTCGTCCGGGCCGACGGCCGCCCAAGCCAGCCATTCTATTTCGCCAGCCACCTCCAGGGGCCAGAGGCGGCGACCTGGCAGGTCGACCGCGAGCGCTTCGACGAGGTCCTCCTCAGGCGCGCGGCGGAGTGCGGCGTGAGGGTTTACAGGGGACATGAAGCTACGGCGTTGCAGGAGGCCGACGGGGTCGTCACAGGCATGAAGGTGACTGACCAGGAGGGCCATGAGGTGCACGCGACGGCCCGATGGGTCGTAGACGCGAGTGGCCGCGACGGACTGAGCATGCGGCAGTATCGATGGAGGAACGCGGAGCGCGCGCTGAACCGGGTTGCCGTTTGGGGCTACTACTCGGGTGGCACCCGTGCCGCAGGGCGAGACGAGGGCGCGACCACCGTGTGCTCCCTCGCGACGGGAGGATGGATCTGGCACATCCCTCTGGCCAACGACATGACGAGCGTCGGCGTGGTGGCGCGCGTGGACCAGTTTGAGGGCGAGCTTCAGAACCGAGAGCAGGCTTACGAGGCCGCCATCGCCAGCCAGCCCTGGGTTCAGGAGCAGCTGCGGATGGCCAGGCGAGTGGGCGAGCTCCGGCTGACGCGCAACTACTCTTACTTTGGGGCGCGCACAGGCAAGCCAGGCCTCCTGCTGTGCGGTGACGCGTTCGCCTTTCTGGATCCGGTGTTCTCATCTGGGATGTACATCGCGCTGACGTCGGGAGGGATGACCGCCGATCTGATTCACCGCTCGCTGGCTGGCGATCTGCCCCACGATGAGGTCGAGTCCGCGTACGAAGACTGGCTGACAACACACATCGAGCCCATGAGAAGGCTGATCCACGCCTTCTACGACCCCGCGTTCAGCGTCGGGGCGCTGGTGCGGGATCGACCGGATCTCCGTGGAGATCTCACGGACATCCTGGTTGGGAATCTGGATCGCGATTTCACAGACCTGATGGCCGAGATCGGCGCGCGAACGCAGCTTCCCGCTCCGTTGAGCGATCGCCTTACGAGCCGTGAGGACGCGTGCGAATAGTCCACCTCACGGCTGGCGCGGGCACACGATACTGTGGCGCCTGCCTGCGAGACTCGGCGCTGGTGCGGGCGTTGCGAGAGGCGGGGCACGACGTGCTTCTGCAGCCGCTCTACCTACCGATTCACGACGAGGGAGCGGGTGAGGTGGAATCAAGCCAGCCCATCCGAATGGGGGGTATTGAGACCTGGCTCGCGGTCCACACTCCGCTCCTGGGTCGACTCGCGGCCGCGATGAGCGGCGCGCTCTCCTCCCGCGCAGCGCTGCGAGTCGCGTCCGCGCTTGGAGACATGACGGACCCGAGCGCGCTCGGCCCCATGACAGAGGCCACGCTGCGTATCGAGAGCGGTGCGCTCCGCGCGCTGTTGGGGCGGGTGGCCCGGGAGGTGGAGGCGTACAACCCCGACGTTGTGATCCTCTCCAACGCTCTGCTCCTGGGTCTCGCGCCCGTACTTCGAGAGGCCACGAACGCCACCGTGGTGTGCACCCTCCAGAGCGAGGTGTCGTTCATCGAGGACCTCCAGGAACCCTGGCCTGAGCGCGTCTGGGAGGCCTTGAAGAGCTTGACGCGGTCCGCCCACGGGTTCGTCGCGGTCTCCCGTGCCCACGGCGCAGAGATGGCGGCGAGGCTCGACCTGTCCCTGGAGGACATCTTTGTCGTCCCCCATGGCGTCCAAACCGACGCCTTTGCTCCCCTTGAAGTCCCCCACCGCCATCGCCGTGTCGCTTACGTAGCGCGGATCGATGAGCGCCATGGCGCTCATCGCCTCCTCAAGGCGTTCGCCGATCTGCCCCTCGGCGACGTTCCGCCCACGCTGCACGTAGCTGGGAGCCTCACCGCCCAGGACCGCCCCTATCTAGCTCGCCTCAAGAGCCTCGCGCAGGAGCTCGACATAGGCGACCGTGTGACGTTTAGCCCGAACTGCACACCCACCGAAAAGCGCGCGCTGCTCGGGGAGAGCGGGGTCCTGTGCGTACCGACATCCCGAGAGGCGGCTGGGCGTTACGTACTGGAGGCCTGGTCTTCGGGGTGCGCCGTCGTCGCGCCGCGCGTCGGCTCGCTGGTCGAGTGGCTCGAGGAGACCGGCGGGGGCGTACTCTACGACCCCGACCTTGAGCTGGGTCTCTCAACAGCCCTCCAAGCGCTATGCGAGGATGAGCAGCGGGTCGCCGCGCTCGCCAAGAAGGGAGAGTCGGCCGTTCAGGAGCGATACTCCGATGGGCACATGGCTCAGGGAATGCTTCAAGCCCTCCGTTCGATCATGCAGCCCGAGCCGAGAACGGCCACCGACCGCGCCCGGACCGAGGAGGCTCACGCGTGACGCACCCATTGCTGAGAGCCGAACGCATCACGCGAAGCTTCCCCGCGCCTTACGCCGGAGGCAACCACACGGTACTGCAGGACCTGAACCTCACGATGGAACCCCAGACGAGCATCGCGCTCATGGGCCCGTCGGGCTCAGGGAAGACGACGCTCCTCCATCTGCTTGGCGCCCTAGCCCGGCCAGACTCTGGGACGATCTGGCTGCAGGGCACGCGCATCGATGACCTCGGCGAGCCCGAGCGAGCGAAGATTCGCAGGAGGGAGCTTGGCTTCGTGTTTCAGGAGCACGCCCTGATGCCCCACCTCACGGCCCTGGAGAACGTGCTGCTGCCCACGCTCGGCGCGCCGGACCTGGCCCTGAGCGCGGAGCCTCGTGCGGAGAAGATGCTCCAGGAAGCCGGGCTGGGAGAGCGACTTCATCATCGTCCCGACCAACTCTCGGTTGGCCAGCGACAGCGCGTCGCCGTCTGTAGAGCTCGAATCAACAGGCCCAAGCTGATCGTCGCCGACGAGCCCACAGGAGCTCTGGACAGGGAGCGCGCGCGCACCTTGATCGGGGTGCTCCTGGACGCCCAGGTCAGCGAGGACTGTGGGCTCATCGTGGCCACCCATGACGAGCGTGTAGCGGAGCGCTTTGACCGCGTGCTGGACCTGGTGGACGGGCGCCTGAGTGAGCGGTCGAGCGACGCGCCGGGCCTGGATCTATGAGGCCTAGCCACTTTGTACGACGAAGCCTGAGCCATCACGCCGCCCACCACGCCCCTGGGGTGGTGGGGGCCGCGATCGCCGGCGCGGTCATCTTGGCCTCGCTGTACGTCGGCGACAGCGTGAAGGGCGGCCTGGAGGATCTGACGCGGGCCCGTCAGAGCGGCATTGCCGTCCAGGTAGAAGCCCACGCGGGGCCGATGGGGGCACACCTCGTAGATGGACTGTCGGCAGACCTGGGGCGACCGGCGCTTCCGGTGTGGCGTATCCAGGGAGGCCTCTCCTCGCGCGACGGAGCCCTGGAGCTTCAGGACGTCCAACTCTTTGGCGTCGACGCCCGGTTCTGGAATGCGCTGGGGGAAGCCCCCCCACCTGAGGGCGTGCATCGGCTAAACCGCGCCATCATAGAGGCGGCGGAGCGAACGGGCGTGGCCATAGACGACCTGGTCTTCCGGGGGCGCCCGCTGTCGTCACTGCCGACCGACACGCCGCTCTCCGGCGCCGTGGAAGAGCTCACTCCTCTGCCCATCTGGGGCAGCGCCTATTACGGCGCTGGGTCGCGCATCGGGAGGCCGCAGGTGGCCCGCGAGCCCATGAACGTCTTCGTGCCGCTCTCATGGCTTCAAGAGCGGCTGAAGCTCGGCACAACCGTGACGGACATCTGGCTTCCCGGATCTCCAGAAGAATCGGCAAAGCTCGCGCACCGAGCTGAGCTGAGCCTCATGAAGCACCTGGAGCCGCGCGACGTGGGCCTGTCTTTGGTGGAGGAGGGACAGGGAGTGGCTATTCGAAGCGACGCCATCCTGCTTCCGAAGACTATTGGGCGGCGCGCGCAGGGGCTGCGATTCGCTCGGGCGCATCTGACCTGGTTCGTCGATGAGGTCAGCGCCAAGGGGCGTTCGGCTCCATTCACCTTCGCGACGGCCCTGGAGGCTCCCGACGACAGCCGCGTAGCCGACCTGCAGGAAGGCGAGGTGCTTGTGAATGAGTGGCTAGCTGAAGACCTGTCCCTCTCTGCGGGCGACTCCATCACGTTGCGTTACCATCGCGCGACCGACGCCATCGATGGTCGTTCGAAAGGGGAGGCCACCCTGCGTGTCGCCGCGGTGCTCCCCATGAACGGCCTCGGTGCAGACCGAAGCCTTACCCCCCCGTTTCCCGGGCTGAGCGCTGCAAAACGCTGCCAGGACTGGGACCCTGGCGTCGAAGTTGATGGCTCGCGCATCAGGGCACGGGACGAACAATATTGGCAGCTCCACGGGGCGGCACCGAAGCTGATCCTTCCTCTTGAGACTGGACAGCGTCTGTGGCGCAGCCGCTTTGGGGACCTGAACGAGGTTATCCTCGAGGAGCACGATGCGCGCGCGGTCGCGAGCACGCTTCTGGCCACGACGACGCCAGCACAGTTCGGGCTTCAGGTTCGAGACCTTCCCGCCGAGACCCACATGGCAGAGGGACCGGCCACGGACTTCGGCACGCTCTTTCTTGGGTTCAGCTTCGTCCTGGTTCTGGCGGCGCTGGTGTTGTCCGGCATGCTCTTTGGCCTGTCTATCGAGCGCCGTTCCCAGGAGATCCAGACGCTTCGGCGCGTGGGCCTCCCGGATTCCCGTGTTCATGACCTTTATCGTAGGGAAGCCCTGGCTCTGGCCCTGGCAGCGGTGGTCGTCGCGGCGCTCCTGGGACCCGTCCTCGCGAGCTGGACCCTGGAGACGCTTGAGGCCATCTGGCCTGAGGCTGTTGGGGGAGTCGAGGTCTCGGTTCGATGGACCTGGCACTCAGCTGCTCTCGGGATGTTGAGCAGCCTGCTCCTCATCTTCCTCGCCCAGAGACGAGCCGTCGGAACAGCGTTGAAGACGACCGAGGCAGGATCTCGCGACGAGCGGCGCTGGGTCACGGATCGCGCCGCGCTCGGGATCTTTGGGGCTTCGCTCGGCGGCCTCGCAGCTTTGTTCATAGGGCCGACTCAAGCGCCCCCCGATGCGGCCTTCTTCACGCTGGGGACCGGCTTCATGCTCTCGGGCTTCGCCGGGGTCCGAAAGATCCTCACCCAGCTACCCTCGGCGCGACCGTGGTCGGGTCTACTTCCACTCACGTTGCGTGGTGCGCAGCGTAATCCGGGCCGGTCCCTCGCCGTCATCGCCTCCCTTGCGCTCGCGTCCTTTCTTGTTGTGGGGGTGGGCGCCTACGCCCCGAGCACGGCGGGGGAGGGCGAGGTCTCGGGCGCGAGCGGTGGATTCGAGTTTATCGTGGAAACGTCCACGGGGGTGCCCGCGGATGTACGGCAGGCGTACGGCCGAGCTCGAATCGGCCTCCTCGAGGAAGAGCTAGAGGGGATCAGTCTGTGGCCCGTGCGGGTCAAGGATGGCGAGGACGCCTCCTGCCTGTCTCCAGGCCAGGCCAGCCGTCCCAGGATTCTGGGCGTAGACGCCAGCGCCTTGGAGGGTCGCCGAGCCTTTGAGGCCCTCGGTGGTCAGGACATCGGAGAGCTGTGGGGCAGCCTACAGAGCCGAACCTCGCGTGGGGCGATCCCCATCGTGGGCGACGAGGCGACCTTACGTTGGGGTCTGGGTCTAGGCGCAGGCGACCTCCATGAGGACGTCAGCGAGACCGGTGAGACCATCACCTTTGAGGTCGTGGGTGTCCTCGCCAGGTCTTTCCTTCAAGGAGCCGTTCTCACGTCCGAACACCACCTGGCCGAGCTATACCCGAAGAGCTCAGAGACCCGCATGGTGCTCGTGGATGCAGCGCCAGAGCGCGCCAGCGATGCCCGCGGAATCATGAAGAGCGCTCTCGCCGATCGCGGGGCTCGGGTGACACCCACCTCCGACCGGCTCGCGGAGTTTGCTCAAGTGGAGACATCCTATATTCGAATCTTTCTTGCCTTCGGGCTCCTCGGACTGCTGTTGGGCGCCGCAGGGGTCGCCGTCCTCTTGAGCCGAAACGCGCTGGCAAGGAAGCGGGAGTTTGCGGTCCTCCGTGCGCTCGGCCAGCCACGCTCACAGGTGTGGCTCTCCTTGACCATGGAGCACTGCGCCCTGGTCGCTACGGGCTTGGCCCTGGGGACCATCGCGGCGTACGTCGGGCTATGGCCTACCATCGCAAATCGATCGCTGGAGGCGCCCACCCTCGCCCTGGGTGCCCTGGGAGCGATCGCCGCGCTCTCCTTCGCCCTCACGTCCGCAGTGGCATGGAGATGCGTTCAGGATGAGCCAGCGGAGACGCTCTCGGGAGCAGCTTGACCTTAGGCGGGTTGCATCTCGAGTGACTGCGCCATCAGCGCGGCGCTCGTCTTCCAGTCCTCAAACAGGCCCTTGGCGGAGCGCGTCCGTCTCGTAACGCTGCGGCGCATCTCTCGAAGCTCCGCGCGCGTCACATCACTGAACCGGTCGCGACGGCTTCGGGCCGCACGCGCCCAACGCTTGCGCGCATCGGTGAGCTCCTCAAGGGCCTCGGTGAGACGCATCTCCGCCTCATCGACCTGGCGGGAGAGGTTCATGACCATGACCTCACGCTCATCACGAACGCGATCCGCGAGCTGCTCCATCCGCTCAGACATACTGGAGCGCCACGCGCTGATCCGAGCGACCTCCTCCTCGTAGGCCCGCCTGATCACCACGTCATGGGGCGTGCGAGTCAGCTCCTTCGCCAAGCCTACACAGGAGAGGAGCCAGATCACCCACTTCGTGGGGTCGAAGTTGTACCAGATAGGGCCGTTTCGGTAGTCCCGCTGAAAGGCGTGATGGTAGTTGTGGTACCCCTCTCCAAAGGTCAGGAAGGACAACCACCAGGAGTCCCTCGCGGTGTTCGCGTCCGACCATGGCTGGCTTCCGAACATATGAGCCAGAGAGTTGATGCAAAAGGTCGTGTGCTGAACGACCACGATGCGCGCGATCCCCGCGAAAAGGACGAGCCCGACGGGATCGCCCACCAGGGCGCCGATGAGCAAGGGGATACCCAGGTTCACCGCCAGCACGATCTTCCAGTAGTGCTGATGCTGCCAACGACAGATGGGGTCGTCCCAGAGGTCAGGGACGTTGTCGAGCTGATCATGCCGAGGGCCCTGCACCAGGATCCACCCGATGTGAGACCAGGCGAAGCCCCGCTTCGCGTTATAGGGATCTCCGTCGGTGTCGACGTCCCGATGATGGTACCGATGCGCAGCGCACCACGTAATCGCGCTGTTCTGACAGGCGGCGGCACCAAAGACGGCGAAGAAGAGCCGCGTGGGCCAGCGTCCCTTGTAGGCCCGGTGTGAAAACAGGCGGTGGTACCCAGCCGTGATGGAGAGCCCGGTGAGCCACCAGAGGCCTACAAAGGCGATGACGTTGGCCGCTGAGAGTCCATTCTCGATGATGTACATCGGCAGGATCACCATCAGAGCGATAGGCACGCCCACGAGGAAGGCGACGTTCCCCCACAGCAGTCGCTCACCTGGCCTTGAGTTGTCCACAGCGCCCCCTCCTGAACTGGATTTGGCCGACAGCCTGCCGAAACCAACCAGCACGTCAACAGTACCGAACGGTACCGTAACTTACGCATGCGTAAGTTACGAATGAAATCAGCCCGTTACGTCGAGCGATTTCGCCGCCTCAGACGAAGCGGACAGAGCCGCTCAGGTCAGAGCGCGCGATCGCGTGCGATCACGGCCAGTCGGTCGCCCCAGCACACGCGGTGAGCCCCTCCGACGGGAAGCAAATCCAGCCTCCATTCCAATAGTTGCCCTCAGCACACCAGCCCCAGGCGCCGGTGTTGCCGCTCCCCAGATAGCCGCATCCACCCTGGGTCATGCCGGCGGGGGGGTCCTCCCAGAGGTGGCACCAGGAACACCAGCCTTGGTCCGCAGTCAGGCCAAAGGCTGTCGCCAGGCTGTAGTGATTCGTATCGGAGCTCGTGTTCCAAGCCTGGTTGCGCGTGTGCCACCAGCACTCCCAACCGGAGAAATGACCTCGGTAGTGATAGCCGGTGAGCTCGGGAGAGCACCCGTTTCCATAGTTGGTTCCGTTGCACGACACGCCCACTTGCCAGTCGTCGTAGCAGAACTCAGAGCTGCAGGTAGACGAGCAGCCATCATCATCATTCTGGTTGCCGTCATCGCACGTCTCGTCACCCTCCACGATGCCATTGCCGCAGCAGTTGGGAACGGCCTGTTCAACGCAGCCTACGCCCAGCTCACACACGGACTCAGAGCAGGTGGACGTGGTCTCGCACAGAGCATCCAAGGGCTCGTTTACGCAGCCGACCGCGGGATCACAGCTGTCGAGGCTGCAGCCCACCGAGTCATCGCAGGAGACCGGCGTACCCTGGCACCCTCCGTTCGCGCAGGTGTCGTCCGACGTGCAAGCGTCTCCGTCGTCACAGGCCGCATCGGTGTTCTCGAGGGCGCAGCCTGTGAGCGAATCGCAGGTGGCCGACACACAGGGCCCGTCGGCCCCGCACTCCAGAGGGGGGCCCGCCTGGCATGCGCCGTCGGCGCAGCCATCACCGACGGTGCACGCGTCCCCGTCGTCACACGGAGCGCTGTTGAGCGCGTAGGAGCAACCAGCGACAGCGTCGCAGACGTCGTCCGTGCAGGGGTTCTCGTCGGCGCACGGAAGCGTGTCCGGCCCGGGCGTGCAGATGCAGTCCTCACAGACGTCACCCAACGTGCAAGCGTTCAGGTCATCGCAGGGCGCGCTGGAGGGGGTGAAGACACAGCCGTCGGCGGGGTGACACGCGTCATCCGTGCATGGGTTCCCGTCGTTGCACACCAGGACGCTCGACCACTGACAAGCTCCGGCGACGCAGACCTCCCCGGCCGTGCAGGCGTTACCGTCGTCACAGTCGCCCCCGACGGGAGCGTGGACGCACCCGCCGGCCGGATCACAGGAGTCCTCCGTGCACGGGTTGTTGTCGTCGCAGTCAAAGCTCCCTGAACCGGCCGCGCAGCCCCCATCGAGACAGACGTCGCCTACGGTGCAGGGATCGCCATCTTGGCAGGGCAGGGTGTTGGGGCTGTTGACGCAACCCAGACCTGGCTCGCAGACGTCGTCGGTACAGGGCTCACCATCCAGACAGTTCTTCCAGGGGCCAGACACACAGGCGCCGCTCTGACAGACATCTCCGATGGTGCACGTCTCGCCATCTTCACAGGCGAGCCCCTCGTGGTCGGGCACCACCTCACAGGTGCCTGTGCTGGGATCACAGACGGACTCCTGGCACACAGCGTCGGCCCCCGGCGCGGGGCCCTCACAGACCACTACGGTCGCGGGATCGGTCTCGCAGCGATAGGGGAGGGCGCTGGTATCGCAGAAGAGCTGTCCATTGCAGAGGTCATCGTCCTCGTATTCGCCGCAATCGGCGTCCGCAAAACACTCGCATCCCAACGCCACCCCAACACAAGCCCCGAGCTCGGTGCATGTGTCCGCGAGCGTGCACGGGTCGCCATCGTCACACGGCTCAAGGTTGGGTTCGAACGCGCAGCCACCCAGGCCATCACACCCATCGTTGGTGCACGGGTTCTCGTCATCGCAGAGCACCGGCGAGCCTACGCACACGCCAGCCTCGCAGTGGTCGGCCGACGTACATGGGTCCCCATCGAGGCATTCACCTCCAGTCAGCGGTTCGTGGAGGCACCCTTCGGTCCCCGCACAAGTGTCAGCCGTGCAGGGATTGCCGTCATCACACAGGACCTCATCCACATCACCATCGCAATCATTATCGAGACCGTCGCAGACCTCCTCAGCGGGCGTCGCGGCGTCGCAGGCCGACAGCCCCTCTGGAGCGCAGATCCGGACCCCTACACAAGCTCCGTGCTCATTGGAGATGACGCACGGCGTGCTCAAGCCGAGGTTCATGGCCTGAGACGAGCAGTCGCACACCCCTTCATCGGGCACGCACTGATCGCTCGCGCCGCCGCTCACGTTGGTCGTCTCCTCGCATCGATACCCCTCGGGACAAGGACTCTCGTCTCCGCACGAGGAGCCACAGAAGGAGCCTTGCTCGCCCCCATCGACGCAGACTGAGCCGGAACCGCAATCGCTGTTCTGGGCACACGGGAGGCAGAGATTCTCGTGCTGGGAGACACAGACAAAGGTCAGGTCAGCGTCCGAGCTTGTGACGCCCTGACAGAGCCACCCATCCGGGCAGCTCTCGTCGCAGGGCTTCGAGCAGACCATCTCCCCGAGGTGAGGCACGCAGAGCGAGCTCAAACAGTCGGAGTTCTCAGAGCAGGGCTCTCCGAAGCATCCGGCGCCCGGCTCGCAGGGGTCCTCCGCAGGCCCGTCCGGCGGCGCCGGGAGATCGGGGCCGCTGTCGACCTGGCGCGCGACGTCCGCAGGCCCCGGCGGGAACGTGGCGTCCTGCACCGCGTCACCCTCCAGGGACACCTCAGAGTTCGCGCTGACATCGGCGGGCTCCGGCACAAGTTCGACACCACTGCCCTGCTCGCAGCCCGCGACGACGAGCGCCACTGAAGCCAGAGCGAGGGACGCTCGGAGAAACGCTCTCATACCCACCTCAATTGCGGCCTGCGCCGAAAGCTCATGAATCAGAGCTTGTGCGCCTGCACCTTGATCTTCTTCAACTTCGGCTTCGCCGTCTCGTCCAGCGTGACGAGATGCACCTTGACCTCAAACAGGCTTCCCTGCAGCCCAACGGGATGGGGGAACGTCGAAGGAGGGAACGTCACTTCGGGCTCAATCCAGCTGGCCGCCTTCAGGTCCTCGACCGTATTCGCGGCCCGATAGCCAACGCGCACGTGGCTGGAGCCAGCGGCCCCAGGAAGCTCGGCCTCTACAGCGACGGTGTCCCAGTAGGTCTCGTAGCCCTCCCAGCCCTCGAACACCTTACGGTGCACACCCTGGACGCTGGTGATCGTATGGAACGCGTATCCCGTCATATCACTATACGTGTAGGGACCGGCGCCGACCGGATACGTGCCGACGATGCTGTTCGTTGTGGTGTCCACCTTGTGGGCAGAGTTGCCCGACTGGTTCACGACCCAGAGGAAACCTTCGAGGTCGACGGCCACGCCGACCGCGCCGAGGTTCTGGCCGAGGTTCACGGTTCCCTCGTGGGTGACGCTCGCGGCGTCGTAGATGTCGACCATCCCCTGACTGGAGTTGGCGATGTAAACCTTGGCGCCCAGGACCTGCAGGTTCTGACCGTATACCAGGCGAATCGCGACGCCGCGACCGGATGTGCCGCTGCCGCCAACGTAGGTCCAGCTGTTCGTGTTCGGGTCGAAGAAGTGGACCCCTCCACCATTGTAGCGAGCGACCCAGACCTTGCCGTACGGGTCCACCGCGATTCCGTATGCGTCACCGCTGGGCACGCCCCACTGGCCCGTTTGACCCGTCTCGGGATCGACACGCGTCAGCCCGTGAGGGCTTCGCGAAGCGACCCAGATGATCCCGTCCGCGTCGATCGCCAGTCCATAGGGTTGAGATGTGATGTTGTGCTGCTTGAGCACGGCGCCAGTCTGTCCATCCATCAAGAAGAGGGCGGGGATATTGTACTCACCCACCCACACGTTGCCGTCCTTGTCGACACCGGCGCCGCGCAGCGCCGAGGCTCCAGGCGGAGCGACCTGCCAGAGAATGCACTCATCGTCCTGGACCATCTCACCCTGAGAGATCATGCAGTTCCCATCGAGGTCCCGTGAGGTCTCGATGATCCCGTTGCCGTTCTTGTCGACGCAGAACTTCTCCTGGGTCGCGATCTTCATGAGCTGGCCGCCATTACGACAACCGATGAAGCCGCTAGCGTCCTGATCCACGGCCGTCCGGCTCGGGTCTCCGCACGTGTAGAAGCGCGCCTCCTCGCAGCCGGTGCTCGTATTCAACCGGGAGACGGTGTTCTCGGCCGAGTTGGCGATCCAGATAATGGGCAGATCATTGCTAACGATGTCAGAGAGCGCTCCGCCATATGGGTTCTGACTCGCGCCCATGCCCACGACGTCGGTCGGCTCGAAGTCCAGCTCGCAATCTGTCACGCATCCACCGCAGGGCGAGGTGACTCCCTCATCAATGTAGCCGTCACAGTCGTCATCGAGCGCGTTGCAGGTCTCTCCAACCGGGACGCTGCTCTGGCAGTGACTCAACCCCTGCGGCGCGCACTCGCGAGTGCCAGCACACGAGCCGAACTCATTCTCCACAGCGCAGACCGTGGACAAGCCAAGGGTCGATGCGTAGGCGCTGCACTTACACTCTCCCGCGATCGGCAAGCACTGCTCGGTCACTACGCCGTCGGTGCCCTCCACCTCCTGACACGCGTACCCGCCCGGGCAGCTGGTCCCGGTCGGCCCACAGTTGGCGGCGCAGTAAGAGCCCGAAGTACCGTGCTTTACGCAGCGGTTGAAGTGAACGTCCACCGAGAGGTTGCACTCAGTGTCCGTCAAACACGGGTTGCAAAGGAGCGACTGGATATCGACGCAATAGGGCTTCGGGAACTCACCGTCTTGCGCCACGAGCTTGCACAGGGCGCCAGGCGGACACTCGGCGGTGCAACCTTGCGCGCAGGTCTCGGTGCCGTCCGCGCTCGGCAGGCACACGCCACCCTCACAGGGCGTCCCGTCCGCGCAGACCTTGGCCTCTTCAGGCGTCTCAACGCCGCCCGTGCCTGTCCCGGTGCCCTCGCCAAACCCAACACCTTCGGGGCCCTGAACGCTCTCTGCGGATGCGACCTCGCGCACGTCGGAGCACGCCGGCACGACCACGATAGCGGCGAGCACAAGGGGGATGAGAACCATGGTCATCATCGAACGGAAGTCATACTTCACGAGGCGCCTACTCCTTCTGTGACGACCCCCGGGGGACAAGCGAGCC
>MDTA01013089.1_pt1 | contig 17704 bp, 16 predicted proteins | sample 811151 | NCBI WGS metagenome assembly MDTA01 (sample SAMN05326648, study PRJNA326480) | marine metagenome | isolation source: seawater | place: Indian Ocean: South | collected 2010
AAAATTATTTGATGAATATTTTGTCTCATTTAATCTCCTATCTAATTTTTTAATACTCAGATTTTAAAAATAACATAAAGTTAAAATAAATTTATGATAATTTTAGTTCTCTTCGAAATGATTTGTTTTTTCACCTATTTTAATAGTTCGGAATGATTGCATTTTATCAATTAATAAAATAGGAATGTTATTTTTAAGTGAGAATTTACCATTACAATTTTCACAAACATAGAATTCATTTTTTAAGTTTAACGCTACTTTACATTCGGGGCATGCAAATTCAATCATTTTATTTCTTTGCTTTTAAATATGCTCTTATATATTTACTTGGGTTATTATTAAAATCAGTTACAATGCTCTGAACACCAAGTACTAAACTATCAATATTTTCATAGATGGAGTCGTCATTTAACAGACGTGGAATAGTTCCATCATTTCCTTCTAACTTGCTTGTGATTTTAGTAATTGTTTGGGAACTTAATTGCAAATTATCCGCTGCATTTTTAATAACTTTCGTACTTTCTTTTAAAGTTAGAATTGATTCATTAAATTCATCGGCATTTTCTGTAAACGCTTTTAAACCAATTATTGTTTCTTCAACTTTTTTTAAATCCTTTTTTAAATTATTCTCCAGATCACTAGTCGCATTTTTAAATGATTCAGTTGATAATTTTAAGTTTTCTGTAAAAATTTTTATATTTTCACGCTCTTCATTAGATAAGATATTTCTATAATCTTGAATAAAATCTACCATACCTTTGGTAAGAATCTCTATATTCGAGATAGTATTTTGAATATTATTTTTCTGTTCTTCCCCTAATGTTGCTTTAAGCCTTCTAGCAAATGCACCCAAATCTTGAGTAAGAGGCACAATCCCAGGTGTAATTTCTGAAAAATCGACTTCACGTATTCCCTCGACAATATCTCCTGCGAGAATAGAATATTGTGTATCTTTTCCAGGCTCAATAGATATATACTTTTCTCCCAATATACCCTCAGACTTTACATGTATTTTGGAGTCAATTGGTATTTTCAATGAGAATGAATTATCAATTGATAAATCAACGCCAATTTTTTGACCTTCAATTATTCTAGTTTTAGTAACTTTTCCAATTCTTTTACCCAACATAGTTACATTATCTCCAACATTTAATCCTTGAGCACTATCAAAAATTACTGAAAAATTAAAATTGGATTTTTGAAGTTTAATATCTTTTAAATACATAATACCCACAACAAATCCAATCGTTGAGAAAAATGCAATAAATCCTATTTTAAATAAATTTGTTCTCATTAAGAATTTACTCCTATATCCATATCACTATCTCCTGTTAAAAATCTTTTAATTATAGGAGTGTCAATATCTTTAATTTTTCTAGAACTGCCATTATAAACAACTTTTCCATCATTTAACATAATTACTCTTTCTGCAACATCAAAAATTGTTCTGGTCTCATGTGTAACTATAACTGTGGTAATATTATAAGATTTTTGAAATTTTAATATTAACTTATTTATGATATCAGTCATAATAGGATCTAAACCTGTAGTTGGCTCATCATAAAATAAATACTTAGGTCTAATTGCTATCGCTCTTGCAATTCCGACTCTTTTTTTCATTCCACCTGATAATTCTGAAGGCATTAAATCTTCTGTTCCTTCAAGATTAACATCTACGAGAGATTCGAAAATTCTATTTTTTTGTTCTTCAGGAGTCAAATTTGTTAACTTTCCTAATCCGAAACCAATATTTTGGCCAACGCTAAGTGAATCAAATAAAGCTCCTGATTGAAATACCATACCAATTTTTGTTCTGACTTTTTGCAATTCTCTAAATGTCATACCACTAATAAGTTCATCATCAATCCATACTTCTCCAGAATCTGGTTGCATTAGACCAATAATATTTTTGAGCAAAACACTTTTTCCTGTACCACTTTGCCCGACAATTGCTAGTGATTGTCCTTCTAAAACATCAAAAGAAACATTGTTTAAAATAATTCTATCACCAAATGATTTATTTAATAATTTAACATCAATCATAATAATATAGAAGACAATACATAATCAAAAAAAACAACTGCAATACATGAAGATACGACACTAACAGTTGTAGACTTTCCAACCCCTGCCGCACCACCAGTAGTAAAATATCCGTGATAAGATGCTATCGAAGTTATAGCAAACCCAAAGAAGAACGCCTTAATTAATCCAACCCATGCATCCCAAATCTTGAACCATTCCTTAAAACCACTAAAAAATTGATAGGTTGTAACATTTATATCAGGATCGATGACTACAGATGTCCAACCGCCTATAATACCGCAATAATCAGCAATTACAACTAATAGTGGAAACATAAAAGTACCAGCAACAACACGAGGTAATATTAAAAATGAGACAGGATCAAAGGAAAGAGATTCTAAAGCGTCTATTTGTTCTGTTACTCTCATAGTACCAATCTCTGCAGTGATAGTAGCTCCAACTCTACCTGTCAAGACAAGAGCCGATATCACTGGTGCTAACTCCAATAAAATTGATTCTCCCACAATACTACCTACTGTTTCTGGGGGTATATAACTACTTGTAATTTGATATGCTGATTGAACTGATGTAACCATACCTGAAAAAAATGTGGTCAACATAACAATGGGAATAGAATTAGCACCAATAATGACCATCTGATCTAATGTCCTAGTTGAAAAATCTCTCAATGATCCGATTGAACGAAACATTGTTGCCATTAAAATTGTATATTTACCTAAGCCTTCAAAAAAATCAATCAGAATGTTTATTGGTAGTAGTACTATACGTTGCATTTTATGGTATATTAATTACTACTTAAGTCATCAATATGTGCTCGGAATTCACCAATATCCTGAAATTCACGATATACCGAAGCGTATCTAACAAAAGCAATTTTATCTAATTTTTTTAGTTCTTGCATAACAAATTCTCCAACTTCTCTTGAATGTACTTCAACATTAGATAAGGTACTTAAATTTTCTTCTATTAATTTAATTGATTTAAATATTTCATCTGCAGGAACTGGTCTTTTCTTACAAGCTAAATGAAAACTGTTCATTAACTTTTTACGATCATACTCTTCACGCAATCCATTTTTTTTAATCACCATTACAGGTGTGGGTAGGATATATTCATACGTAGTATATCTAAAATTACATTTCAAGCATTCTCTTCTCCTACGAATACTACTACTTGATTGTACTGATCTAGAATCCACTACTTTTGATTCACTATTTTGACAATTAGTACACTTCATTTATTCAATTATAAATTGGAAACTCTTCACATAAGTTATGCACATTTTTTCGTATATCTTTAATTAGATCAGTCGAATCTGGATTTTCTATTAGTTCTGAAATCCAATTACCAATTTTTAGCATTTCTTTTTCTTTCATACCTCTTGAAGTAATAGCAGGTGTTCCAATTCTTATACCACTAGTAACCATGGGACTTTTTTTATCATAAGGAACCATGTTTTTATTTGTTGTAATACCTGCAGATTCTAAAAGATTTTCTGCTTTTTTTCCACTAATATTTTTATTCGATAAATCAAGTAAAATAAAATGTGTATCAGTACCACCTGATACTATATTATAGTTCTTAGACTTTAAATATTTTGCTAAGACCTTTGCATTCTTGACGATATTTTTACAATAATTTTTGAAACTAGGTTCTAATGCTTCACCAAACGCTACGGCCTTACCAGCAATTACATGCATTAATGGTCCTCCTTGGATACCAGGCATCATTGAACTATCTAATAACTCAGATACCATTTTAACTCTTCCTGATTTAGGTGCTATTTCACCCCAATCATTCTCAAAATCTCTTCCCATAAGAATTATACCACCCCTAGGGCCTCTTAAAGTTTTATGAGTTGTTGAAGTAGCAAAATGACAGTGCGGCCACGGTGAAGGATGAACACCAGATGCTATTAAACCAGATGGATGAGCAATATCTGCCATTAAAAATGCCCCAACCTCATCAGCAATTCGTCTAAAATCCTTAAATTCTATATATCTTGGATATGCACTACCACCACAAATAATTAATTTCGGTTTGCACTTTTTTGCTATTCTCAGAACTTCAGAAAAATCAACTCTACCGGTTGACTTTTCAACTCCATATGAAAAGAAATTATAAAACTTTCCAGAAAAATTTACCGGACTACCGTGAGTTAAATGTCCACCATGAGCAAGATCCAAACCTAAAACATTATCTCCAGGCTTTAACAGAGTTAAGAATACAGCCATATTAGCTTGTGACCCAGAGTGTGGTTGTACATTAACATATTCACAATTAAATAATTTCTTCAATCTATCTCTTGCAATATTCTCAATATCATCAACAAACTCACATCCACCATAATATCTTCTACCTGGATAACCTTCGGCATATTTATTCGTAAGAATTGATCCAACGACTTTCATTACCTCCGGACTAGCAAAATTTTCAGATGCAATCATTTCTAATGTAGTTTTTTGTCTAAAAAGCTCATTATTTATAACTTCTCTTATAGGATTATCTTGAATTTCTATTTCCATCTTAACTCAATTTATCAATTTTAGTTATTCTACTCAAATGTCTACCACCTTCAAAATCAGTATTTAGCCATATTTTTATAATTTTTTTTGCTTTTTCAATAGTTAGAAAACGTGCGCCCAAAGATAGAATATTTGAATTATTATGAGTTCTTGATAATGTTATTATTTCTTCAGGACCATTGTAGTAGACAACAGCTCTTACATTTCTAAATCTATTTGCAGAAATGGCTTCTCCTTGTCCTGATCCACCAAAAATAATACCTCTAGAATCATTATTATTTGAGATGTATTTTGCTGCGGGCACTATAAAGTCTGGATAGTCATCTAACTTATTATATGTGGAAGCACCAAAATCTTTAACTTTGTACCCATTATCTAAAAGGAAATCCTTTACTGATTCTTTTAAATCAAACCCAGCATGATCAGTAGCTAATACTATATTCATTATTTCCTCTTGATTGATTTTTTTACCCACGAGTAACATTCGTTTTTAGGAGTAAATTCTTGTTCCGTTTCTGGTCTCATAAACCAATCAGAAGACTTTGTTATATTATTGTCTCCAACAAAATCTCTTCTAGCTTTTGCTCTGTAAAACCCTTTTTTTACAGCTTTTACATAGTCATTATACGAAAGTTCGTATATAATCTTATCTTCAAAAGCAAGAGTTTCACCACTACAACTCTCAGCAAGGGCAAATAAAACTTCAGCCCTCTGAAAATAAGTTTCACCTTTTCCACCGCTGATATCAATTGCTTTTTCTACCCATGAATATGCATTTTTATATTTCTCTAAAGATATATAAATTTTAGATATCTCAAGAATTATCATATAATCTGTTTTATTAATGTTATATAAATTCTTGTAAACTTCCAATGCTTCATTATCTCTACTCAGTGATATATAGGTTTCTCCTAAAAGCTTTAATACTCTTTTTTCGGCGCGATCGTATGTAAGTAACTCTCTTAGTACCATAATCATTTCTTCTTCCAACCCTTGCTCTAACAATCCATTTACATACTCGAGTCCATATTGAATATTATCAGGGTTTTTTTCCCATCTTTCTCTGTCAATAGAAGTCTCATCCATTCCCAATGCATTATATGCTGCTTTTTTTTCACCAATCGCTTTTTGGTTTTGTGGATCATTTTGTAACCATAAAGATAATATATTCAACTGTTCTTTATAGTTTTCGTTTTCTCGATATATCTCACTTAATTTCTCTAAAACCTTATTATTTGATTCATCCAAAGCTAACTGCTTCTCTAATAGATAAATTTGTGTATCGATATTATTTAATTTACCCTCATTCCATGCATAAACCCCTAAAAAGTCAGAGTTTTCATCTAAATATTTCATTCCCTTTTTAAAGACTATACTTGCTGAATCATTCTTACCCATTTCAATGTATGATCTACCAATCCATGGGAAGATGTCTTCAGAATTTCTTTCAGAGCACCCTAAATCAATAACTTCATTGAAATTAGAAATGGCATCAGAATATTCTCTATTAGAAAAATTTGTGTGTGCAAAACTCAAATAAAGATCACACTCTTGATTTCTCTCTGCCAACTCAGCACTACTCATTGAGTTTCCCTCAGGATTTGGGGAATCAGATGGAACACAACCATATATTCCAAGCCATATTAATTTGAATATAAATACTTTTTTCACTTTAATTCCTTAACTGTTTTTCTTTTAAACCATTTTTCACCGACCTCAATACCAATTATGAGATCAATATATTTTTCGCCCTGAACATCATAGAGATCAAAAAAGCGATGGCCATAGATTAAATTTAGATCGATACTATTCAATCTATTATTATATCTAAAACCAGATCCAAACGTTATTGCAAAATCCTTCACATGAGTCGTAGATATCAACTCATATGTTTTATAATACGATCCAAATCTTATTGTAACTGAATCAAAGAATTTATTATCAATGTTTAAAAAATGATAATAAGAACCAATAGATATTTTTTTTTGGTCGTAGTTCTGAGATTTTAAAGTTAAAAACTCATTATCAATATTTTCCCATTTTTTCAACTTGAACTCTGCTAAAATTCCAAATTTTTTATTTATTTTATTCTTAAAACCAATAATAAATTGTCTATTCAAATTTGAGATAGTATGTTTCAATTCGTCTGATTGAATTAAATTATTAGTAAAGTATTTTTTTTGTTTAATATTAAAAGGACCGGAATAACTGTAAGATATGCCTATATCAATTTTATCTTTATAATAGATTCCATCGATCCTTAAACCATACCCATGATAGTTAAATGTAGTATTTGTTACAATTAGTGAATTTAAATTCACTAATTGTTCACCATTATAATCCATTGAAACATCATAAATATATGTCGAATCTGATTGAAACTTATTCCCAAAGTAATTTTTCAAGCTTATGCCAAATGAAAATTTCTCATTAATTTTTTGAGAAAAAGTTGTACTAAAATTTGAATATCCACCTCTTCCATAATAACGTGTTTCATATAAATGGTTATTATTATTAAACTCAATAACCTCACTACTCAAAATTTCATGAATTGAATACTGAGACCATTGTTCTGGATTAATAGCGATTTGAAAAACTTTATAATTGGAAATGGGGAATGAAACACTCAATAAGTCAATATTATTTCTTATTGTATTTAAACTGGATATACTTAATCTCTGAAGTTGATTTGAAATACGTAATGAAGTATTTCTATTTTGCCAGATAGTAGCAATACCTGATGGATTGCCAACACCTATCGATGTCGATAATAATTCTATATCACCCGCTCCACAAGAAGCTAAGTTCTGATAATTATTTGTTTCTCCAAACCCATTAATACTTAAAATTGAACTTTGAGAGAGTAAAAATCCTGAGAATATAAAAAATAAGTGTATCATTTAACCATCATTATTTCAAGTTTTGGTTTATTTAAACTATCTCTTTCATTGAAAAAGACCAACTGAGAGAAATTATTTGATTCTTCACTTGCTTCAAGTAAAAAACCATTATTTTTTGATTCTCCTGTCAACAATTTTTGCATTTCGCTTGTAAAATCAATTTCAATAATTGAATGATTTCTTACAATCTGTGACGCAATAAGAGTTTTGTCTGTTGGATCTAAATCCAAACTATTGAATTTACTAAATTTTACTTTAACTCCTGCATCATCGATAAAGTGATAATAATTTGATGTATCAATATTCAAATAAATTAAAGCTTCAGAAACTGTTTTGTTTAAATTTTCATTTATTATCATGTTAATTTCTGGAATCTCTATTTTGGTAGAATAGTTATCACTGTAATTTAAATGGAAATTTGTTGTATCGAACGTTATGTTGGATTTTGGATATACTGAAATATCACTTATTAAGTCAGAACCATCAGTTAATTCAAGACTATTGTTTGTATAAAATATTTGATCAGAGACAACCTCTTCAAAATATTCAAAAAAAGGCGTGTGTCCAATTTCAAATTCTAAATGTGAAATAGTTTTTTTTGAATTTAATGAAACCATAATCTTTAAATTTTGATTGTCTCTCTCTATAGATGAAACCCACAAAACTAAATCTGAATCATCTGTAGTTGGTTTTTGATAAGTACTATCAGTTAAATCTTTAGGAAATTGCCAACTATTTAATCCAAGAGAATATTCTAAATCACCTCCAATTCTTTGAAATGGTAATTCAAGAGAATCTTGAAGTTGGTCCAAACCCCAATCATAAAATGTTTCTAGTGAATCTCGTATGTTATTCCCCTCAGTTCCAGAAGAATCAGAAATATTCCAATTATCTTGACTTGGATCTAATACGAAATCATCTATATCTGGAATTTCGTTACATATCATATCTAAACCACAATCTTCAAAATATTCCCTATAGTCATATTTAAGATTTTTTTCAGTACCATTAGGATTGTAACCAATCTCATTGATATCACAAACATTATCAACTCCACAATCATAAAAGTTTTCATGAGGCTCACCTAGATCATAGTAGCCATTATTGTTCACATCTAAGAAATCCCAAACGCCATTATTTTCATATATATCAGAAGATTCATTACCTTCTAATTCTGGATAATTATCAAAACCAAGGTCATTAAATTGTTCAAAAGTATCCTCATTATCAAATATACCATTTTGATTTAAATCAACATAATCCCATTTATTGTTATTTTCAGTACCTCCATAACTATATTCTAAGGTCGAGTCTGTTATAACATCAAAAACCAAAGTATCACAAAACGAACAATAAGAATTATCACCATTCGAACACCATAAGTCAGCAAGATTTAAATTATTATTGGCTTCTGATAAATGGGTGTAATAGCTATTACTATTATATTCATTGACACATAAGATTGAATCTACCAATATTACTTGGTTAAATATGTAAAAGGAATCAGTTAAGCTAGTATTCATCCAATTATCTAGATTTGGATCGAGATTGTAATCATCACCCGCGGGATCGGTATTCATAATTGGATCGTATCCGATCTCATCTTCATTACACAACGAATCGATACCACAATCTAAAAATAATTCTCCATAATCATACAGATTATTATTTTCAAGTCCATTAGGAAAATATCCAGGCTCATCTTCATCACAGAGATTATCATTACCGCAATCTAAGAATAATTCTCCATAATCATATAAATTATTATTCTCTGTGTTATTAGAATCTACATTATTCCAATTATCTTGAGCCGGATCAAGTAAATCATCAGACGTAAAAATGAGTTGATTTGAAAATTTTAAATTGAAGAAAAATAATTCAATTGTATTTGAGCTGTCCTCAATATTTTCATTTAGAGTAAAATTCAATTCCAAAAACTCAATATCTTTACTTGTATCCTCTAAACTAATTAAATAAGGATTATCAATAATTTGAACTGGATCTAAGCTTTTAAATTTACCTGTCAAGAGTCCAGATTCATCACTTTCACCTGCAAAAACACTATGATCAAGGTATTGAGAACCAATTGATTCAATGGATATTCTGTTCTTTTCAATCAATGAAACTTGATTATATTCTACATTTGACTTTATACTTGGAGAATATGAATTGCTTACAAATTCAGACGAATAAAATTCACGAAGATGGATATTTTCATTATCCAGGAGCAATATATTTATCGGCTCTCCATAATTACATAAATTAATACTATCTAAAACCATCAATGATTCAAATAGAGAATTCAAATGAATATTTATGTGATATTGTTCAACTGAAACAATTAAAGGGATTAATTCTAGTTGATTTAAATCTACCAATTTATTAAAAAAGATATCATCATTGTACCAACCATAAATTGAATCTAAATCTGGTGAGTAATACGCGCTAAATTGTGGAGTAATATTTTCAAAACCCCTCTCTAGCGAAGAATTATATTCTCCATCATTTAACTCACCTATTGGAGTATAAACGTCATTAACAGAGCGTAATCTAAGAGTAGAGCTTAATAAAGCTGTGGAATCAGCACAAATATTAGAACTATGTAATATTTCAGGATTAATATTAAAAAGTATTTTACTATTTCTGATAGAGTCTAACTTTCCCAAATAAAGCTTTAAACTATTACCTATTTTTAAAGTATCTGGCTGATTTGTATACGTATTGAAACCATCAATTAATTCTGAGACTAAATTTAATCCATCATTTTCTGTATTAATATTAAGAGTTTTTTGTTCACAGCCTAATGTAAGTATTAAAATTAAAAAAAACACCAGACAGTGAGTGTACCGCCGAGAAAAAGTCATTTATTTAGATATCTTTTGTAATTCTAGTTTTATTGAACTCGTTAAATCGGCCCATACCTCGGGCTTAGGATATTTGGAAATATTAAATGATAGATTATTCGAACAGTCAAACGCCTCTTTAATTTCTCTTGATTTTTCCATATCTTTTTTAACAGTATTTTTATCATCGTCTATTAGCACTGTTAAAGCAGAATGTTTTATCGCAGATAGTGTACCATCTATATTCTTTTTATCGTGTTTGAGCCCAACAGCCTCAAGAGAATTAGCTGAATAATTTCGCATATTATTTACAGAATGAATGAAAAATACTGTGTTCATCCCAGTATAAAACTTATCTTTCAAGAAAATATCATTCAACATTTTTGGTGCAAGTGCCGATTGCCAATCATTACAGAAAATAAAATCGGGAGCCCAAAACAAATTCTTTAATGTTTGTAATGCAACAAAACTAAAATAACAAAATCGCATATCATTATTCTTAAAAGGTCTTCCATTTTTTGACTTGTAAATTAGTTCTGGTTGAGGTTTAAAAAATTCATCATCCACCATAAAATAAACTTGCACTCTTGTATCAGGAATAAATGCAGACTTTAAATTCACCATTTTTTCTTGACCATTAAAAGTTGTTGGTATATTTTTTAATCTGATAACCTCACGAAGTATGTACTTTCTTTCACTAATAAAACCATACTTAGGCATCATAAGTCGAATATCTAGATCTGGATCTTCATGATATAAAGATGTAATTTTTCTGGAAAATTTTCCGAGTGAATACGCTGACGCAAAAGGTGTAATCTCAGAGGATAAATAACATATTTTGTGGCTCATAAATATCTTTCTTATTTAATTTCCCGGATAGATTTAAAGATCAACGGTTATTAAAATTAAATATTTTATATATAATTAATGTTTAATTTGCTTAGACTTGTAATTTAAGGTAGGTAATAGGATACACTCAATAATTAAGAATAATAATTAGTCCTTGATAATATTAAAATATTAAAGTTGCCTTTATGAATAAAATTAAAAGTAACTTTTTACGTTTTTTTCAACCTGAAGTTACTTAAAATTATTATTTATTATGTTTTGAGTGACACCAATAATTATAAACATAGAGAGCAAAAAAGTCCCTCCATAACTTATAAATGGTAATGGTAATCCAGTTACTGGAAATAAACCCACTGCCATACCCATGTTAACCAAAGAATGAAAAAAGATTATTGATGCAAATCCAACAATTGTTAATCCACCAAATTGATTACGAATTATTTGAGAAAAATTAAACATCCAATAAATTAAAAATCCAAACGAGATTATAATTAAAGTTATACCTATTAACCCAAATTCTTCACCAATGACTGATATAATAAAGTCAGAGTTTTTTACTGGAAGAAATCTTAAATGAGTCTGCGTCCCAAAACCAAGCCCTACGCCACTTAATCCTCCTGACCCTATGGCAGTTTGCGATTGTAATATTTGATAGCCAGAACCTGTGGGATCCAGTTCAGGATTGATAAATGTTAAAATTCTATTTTTTTGATGCGGATATAAATTTTCCCATATTACTGTAGAAATTGTCCCAAATGATATATTAATCAATAAAACACCAATAGCATTGACTACCTTTGGCTGGTTGAGATACAAAACTAATAATATAATGCCGATCCAAAAAGAAAATACTGCCAAATTTGAAGCAGCAATAATACTAATAAGTGGACCAAATATAACAAAGAGGTTGTAAAATCTAAATCCACGCCAAAATAACATAGGAACTACAGAGAAAATATAAACTAAAGCTGTACCAAGATCAGGTTGTTTAAAGACTAATAGAGCAGGAAGACAACATAAAAACATACTGATAGCTATAGAAGTATAAATATTTTTTAAATTTCGAAGGTCAGTTAAATATTTTGATACTGTAAATATTACAATCATTTTACCAAGCTCAGAGGGTTGAAACTGGAAATTCCCCAAATGTATCCAACGTGTAGCGCCACCAATTGGTTTAAAAAAATATGTAGAAATTATTAAAAGAAGTAAAACTCCGTAAAAAGCATAAGCATATTCATAAAAAAAGTGTGGCCTTATTGACTGTAATAATACAAAAAATATTAAGGATATTATTAACCAAACAAATTGCTTTCCGAAAAATGAGTTCAAGCTTAGACTTTCTGCATTTGAAGCATATAAAACAGTTAAACTTACACATACTAAGAATATAACTGGAGAAATTATAGTAATAGAAATATTATAATTTCCTGGAAAAAGAATATACTTTTTCAAGAAATCTTTAATTAAAAAATTTTTCACCATAATTATCAAATATAATTTTTGCCATTGGAGCAGCGACCTGAGATCCTTTACCTCCATTTTCAATAATAATTGCTAAACTAAGTTTTTCTTCATTTGGCAAAGTAACATATCCTGCAAACCATGAATGAGGCTCACCATGAGGATTTTCTGCCGTTCCTGTTTTACCTCTCACAATCCCAAATTCAGACCGTGCATTCTCACCTGTTCCTTTATCTCCATTCACAACATGCCACATTGAATTATTGATAAATGACCAAGTCCTTTCAGAGTATGCTAGAGTATCAACACTAACTATATTTTTATTTACCAGATTTAATTTTCCGGCTAAACCATCGGTTGCAATCAAATTTATCATATGTAATACCTGAAGAGGTGTAGTTAAAACATCACCTTGACCTAAAACAAAACTCAGTAAATTACCTTCAGCCCAGCCTCGAGATGTATATTTTTTATTTAAATAATCTCGATCTGGAACTATTCCTTTTTTTTCATGATAAAGATCAATATTTGTTTTTTTCCCAAATCCAAAATCAGTCATATATTGTGCCCATTCATCAACTTTATAGTACTGTATTAATTGATAGAAATATATATTACAAGAGTACTTTAATGCATCTTTTAAATTTACTTGTCCATGTCCATCTTCTTTCCAACAATGATATTTTCTGTTCCCAAAATTATAAATACCTCTACAATCAACCTTCCAGCTAGGAGTAACTTTTCTTGTTTCTAGTAGCATAGCGGCTGCAGCTAGCTTCATTGTTGAACCAGGTGGATATAAACCATTTAAAGCTCTATTGAAAAGTGGACGCTTATCATCTGTATTCCAATTTTTCCATAAAGTTACAGGTATTGGTCCAACAAACGAACCAAGGTCATAATCGGGAGAACTCGCCATAGCGTATATTTCACCATTTTTTGGATTACTACACACGATTGCTCCAATATGTTTGTCTAATAATTCTTCTACAACTAGTTGTAGATCATGATCAATGTTTAAAAATAATGATTTTCCTTTTTCGGGCGATATTCGAACTTCATCTAATAAAATACCTTGATCTATACCTCTATTATCAACTAAATGATACTCAAACCCGTTTTTACCACGAAGTATCGATTCATAATTCAATTCAATGCCTGCCGCACCATGGACATCATCCCTATCATAATTTAAATCCGTTGGAATATCCATTAAAAATTTTTCAGATACTGTTCTGAGATAACCTAGTACATGAGTTAACCTTACATCAGAAGGATAGACCCTAGCAGGTAATTCCGTAAACAATAACCCTGGGAGGTTTAACTTGTATTCTGAAAGTCTTGAGATAACCTCAAAGTCGATATGTCTTTTAAGTAATTGAGGATGAAACCTACCACCAGTATTTTTAAAATGGAGTATGTTTGATTGAATATCATTTACTCCTAAATTTAATTCGGAAGATAGAATTTCATATTCAAATTCTTCGGTTACATCAATTGGTCGAACCTTTACTTCGTATATTGGCATGTTATCAACAAGCGGAATACCATTACGATCATAAATAATACCTCTTGGAGCAGGTATAGAAAGTTTTCTTATACTATTATCTTCACTTTGTCTTTTATACTTTTCATAATTTAAGATTTGAAGATTGAAGTATTGGAAAAATAAAATACAATAGATACCAATAAAAACAGTTAATAATACTGATTTTCTTGAATTTGGTATGCTTTCATAACCTCTGGGCATTACAAAAGTTCTGATTTAAAAAAGATTTTCTCAAAGACTAGAAAAATTGAAATGGAAATTAAACTTTGAATTAATATAGTAAAAACACCAATTGAAAAAAATGGTATTTCTCCACCCAGATGTAAATAATAGTATATAAAATTATGAATGATATATGATAAAAATATAAAAAATATTTTTAACTCTCTTTTCCAAATAGTACTATATTTCTGAATAAAATGTAAACTATAAGCGTTTAATGATTTTGATAGAGCTAAAATACCAATTAGGGAACTTTGGGTAGTAAAATCTTGCAAAAGACCGTTTAAAAAACCAAAAAATATTGCAAAATCACCACTAAATCTTAAAGATATAAAGGTAATTAGTACTAAAATTAAGTCAGGTTGAATATGTACGCTCTTATAGTTGAAGGATGGTGTAAAAATTTGAACAAATATTATAAAAACCCAAACAAATATTCCTGATTTATATATTGCTTTCATTGGATAATGAACAAGTAATCTGGATTATAAATATCCGCTTCAACTTCTGCTACAATTTGCAAAAATGGTCTCTCGGAATCAACTTCTACAGACACTATTTTAGCAACAGGAATATCTTTTGGGTAAATTCTAGAAATACCTGATGTAATAACTAAATCTCCAGTTTTTATGTTTTGACTTTTTGGTATCCCTTCGATATTTCCAAATTTTCCATGGGTTGGTATGAAGAGCCCTAAATTCCATTTTTCACCAGTTCTTACTGATATTCTAAAATTTTTATCAGTAATTAGTTGTACGACGGAAGCACTCTCCCCAACTGATATTGTCTTACCTATAAGACCGTATATATCAATAACAGGAAGATTTATTTCAATGTTATTACTTTTCCCAGTATTTAAAATCAATGTCTGAACATGGCTCGATAATTGACTGCTAACAACACCGGTACCAACCAAACTCAAGGGAGAATCTTTTTTAAACTGTAACATTTTTCTGAGTTCTTCATTTTCATATTTCAAATGAATTAATTCTGAATTAAGGAGTCTTAATTGACTGACTGTTTCAATCAGGTATTCATTTTTTTCTTTTACATTTAAAATATTTTTGTACCATTTTTTAGGACTTAATACAAATGATATGACATCAGAAATATCAGCCTGTACAGCTCTTACAGGCTTTGATTCATTTGAGAAATATAAGGAAAGAGAAAAAAATACACATATTATGAATATTACATGAATTCGATATATCTGTAAAAAACGTAATACATTCATTACCTTAAAACTTCTTTGTAGGCCTGGATATCTTCAAGGACTTTTCCAGTTCCTCGTACAACTGATAATAACGGATTTTCTGCAACATGAATAGGTAATCCAGTTTTATTTCTAATATGCTGATCGAGTCCTTTAAGCTTTGATCCTCCACCTGTTAAGATAACACCGTAGTCAATTATGTCAGATGAAAGCTCAGGGGGTGTTTTTTCTAAGGCGGCTTTAACTGCTTGTGTTATCTGATACACTGTATCTGCTAAAGCTTGTCTTATTTCATCAGATGAAACTTCCATTGTCTTCGGTATCCCAGAGACAAGATCTCGCCCCTTGACCTTAATAGTTACACCTTTTTCACGTATTGCTGATCCAACCGAGCATTTAATATTTTCCGCGGTTCTTAGACCAATATCTAATTTATGTTCATTACGAAACCATCCCACAATTGCTTCATTTTGTTCATCTCCAGCAATCCTTATTGCCTCACTCTCTACGATATCATTTAAAGATATAACAGCAATTTCTGTGGTTCCTCCACCAATATCTATAATCATGTGTCCTCGAGGTTGACTAATATCTAAACCAACACCAATTGCAGCAGCTATAGGTTCTTCAATGAGATGCACTTCACTTGCATTAGCTCTTTCGGCGGAATCTCTTACTGCTCTCCTCTCTACATCAGTTACACCAGAGGGAATACATATGACCATTCTTGGACGGGCGATTCTACTTAAATTCATTTTTTTCACGAATCCTTGAATCATACCATCAGTCATATCAAAATCTGCAATAACACCGTCCTTAAGAGGTCTTATGGTTTGTATGCCGCTTGGAGTTCTGCCTAACATTGCGTAAGCTTCATTTCCAACTGCAACAACAGAATTATCTATTGTATTTTTTGCCACTATCGAGGGTTCATTAATAACTATTCCCTGTCCTTCAATCCATATAAGTGTATTTGCAGTTCCAAGATCCATTGCTATATGCCCACCAGCCATTATATTTGATATTTGATTTAACATAAAAATTCTCCTAATGATAAAAATGTCTTTCCCCAGTGAAAACCATAGATATATCTGCTTTATTTGCATATTTGATTACACTTTTATCATTCAATGAACCTCCAGGCTGAATTATTGAACTTATGCCATATTTAGCAGCTAATTCTATGCTGTCATGAAAAGGAAAAAATGCATCTGAGGCAAGTATCGCACCCTTTAAATTTAAGCCTCCTTCACCTGCTTTTCTAATGGCAATTTTTACAGAATCAATACGCGACATTTGACCTGCTCCAACACCCAGTAATTGCTTTGAATCAGCTAAAATTATTCCATTGGACTTTACAAATCTTACAATTTTCCACCCTAATTTTAAAGCTATCCAATCTAATTGAGAGGGTTTTTTTTCTGAAACAACTGAAAATTTATCATCACTATTATGGAAATAATCATCTTGCTGATATAAAAATCCTCCTGCAACTGAACGAATATTAAATGATACCTTGCCATTACTATGGTTACTTTTGACGATCCTTAAATTTGATTTAGATTTAAATATTTCTAATGCCTCTGAAGAAAAATTTGGAGCTATAATACACTCGAGAAAAGATTTAATTAATTCTTCCGCAGTATCACCGCAAACCTCTCTATTAAAACCAACAACACCCCCGAAATAACTCACAGGATCAGTTGAAACAGCCCTAGTATAACATTCCTTAATTGATTGACCAATACCGAAGCCACAAGGGTTAGAATGTTTAATTATTACACAACATTTATTTTCAAATTCATTTACAATTTTTAATGCAGAATCCATGTCAGAATAATTATTATATGACATTTGCTTCCCTTGTATCTGGACCCAAGGTAATTGCTTATCAATTTGTGTGTAAAATCCAGAAACTTGGTGAGGATTCTCCCCGTACCTCAGAGATTCACTAAGCTTCATTGGCATTGAAAGATAATCAGGTATAAAATTTCGTTTAGGAGATATATAATCATATATAGAGGATTCATAATTACTTGTTATTTCAAAAACTTTTGTCGCCCATTTCAGACGCAGCTGCTCTGAAATAACTC
>MDTA01008236.1_pt1 | contig 17697 bp, 17 predicted proteins | sample 811151 | NCBI WGS metagenome assembly MDTA01 (sample SAMN05326648, study PRJNA326480) | marine metagenome | isolation source: seawater | place: Indian Ocean: South | collected 2010
ATTCATATATTTATTAAAATAAACTATACATTATTTGCTTATGTCTTTTAATACTTTTGGAAAAATATTCCGTTTTACTACTTGGGGGGAGTCTCATGGCCCAGCAATAGGCTGCGTAGTTGATGGTTGTCCTCCAAATATTCCATTGTCTGAAAAAGACATTCAAACTGATTTGGACAGACGAAGACCTGGTCAATCTAAGTTTACAACTCAAAGGAAAGAGCCAGATAAAGCTATAATTTTGTCAGGGGTCTTTGAAGGTAAAACAACTGGGACACCCATCTCAATAATTATTTATAATGAGGATAAAAAATCAAGAGATTATGAGTCTATTAAAAATAAATTCAGACCCGGACACGCTGACTTCACCTACTTTAAGAAATATGGTATCAGAGACTTCAGGGGTGGCGGTCGTCAGTCAGCTAGAGAAACTGCTAGTAGAGTAGCTGCTGGAGCAGTTGCAAGAGTAGTATTAAAAAAAATTCTTGGTAAAAAGTTTAATGTTATAGGAGCTGTCACACAGTTGGGTTTAATGTCATGTGATAAATCTAATTGGAGGGACTCTGAAATAAGAAAAAACCCTTTTTTCTGCCCAGATAAAAATTCAGTTAAAATCTGGGAAAAATATCTTTTAGCAGTTAGAAAGGCAGGATCTTCATGTGGTGCTGTAATTGAACTTAGAGCTACTGGTGTCCCAGTTGGTTTGGGGGCTCCTATTTACTCAAAACTAGATACAGATATATCGGCAGCTTTAATGAGTATTAATGCAGTAAAAGGTGTTAATATTGGATCAGGCATGAATGCAGCGTTTTTAAGTGGCGAAGAAAACTCTGATGAAATAAGAAAAAGTTCAGGAAAAATAAAATTTAAAACTAATCATGCTGGCGGAATTCTTGGGGGAATTTCATCAGGTCAAGATATTGTTGCATCATTTGCAGTGAAACCAACTTCCTCAATTTTAACAAGCAGGGAAACTATTGACAAAAAGGGTAAGAATACAAATATTTCTGTAAAAGGTCGCCATGATCCATGCGTAGGAATAAGAGCTGTGCCTATTGGTGAAGCAATGATTAATTGTGTTTTGCTAGACCATTTATTAATGCACAGAGCACAGTGTGGTTAATTTGAAATCTTATTTTTATTTTTTGCTAAAATTATATTTGAATTCAAAGTCTCTTCGATTTTGTTAGCTATTGATTTGTAATCTAAGCCAGCTAGTTGATACATTTTCTCTGGCGTGTCTTGATCTATAAAAATATCCGGTAAAATCATCGACCTAAATTTTAAACCTCTATCAAAAATACCTCTGTCAGACAAAAATTGCATTACGTGTGATCCGAATCCACCTATTGATCCCTCCTCAATAGTTATCAATACTTCGTGGTTTGTTGCAACTTCTATAATTAGTTTTTCATCCAGCGGTTTTGCAAATCTTGCATCTACTATTGAGCAGTCTATTCCTTTTTTATAAAGCATATCAGAAGCTTTTCTGCATTCTTCTAACCTTGTACCAAAATTTATTAAGGCTACTTTTTTCCCCTCTTTAACTATTCTTCCTTTTCCAATTTCAAGAGTTTCTTTAATTGTGGGAAGTTCAATTCCTACTCCATTTCCTCTCGGATATCTAAAAGCTGAAGGTCGATCGTTTATATTCACTGAAGTATTGATCATTTTAACAAGCTCAGCTTCATCGCTAGCAGCCATTACAACAAAATTAGGTAAAGTTGAAAGATAAGTAATATCAAAAGATCCTGCGTGTGTTGGTCCATCGGCTCCAACTAAGCCCGCACGATCTATAGCAAATCTTACTGGTAAAGATTGTAATGCTACATCGTGAACGACTTGATCGTAAGCTCTTTGAAGAAAAGTTGAGTAAATTGCTGCGTAAGGTTTGTATCCCTCTGTTGCCAATCCTGCTGCGAAAGTGACAGCGTGCTGTTCTGCAATACCAACGTCAAAAGTCCTGTCAGGAAATTTATTTTCAAACATGTTTAACCCAGTCCCAGACGGCATTGCTCCTGTGATGCCAATTATTTTTGTGTCCTGCTCAGCATGTTTAATTAGAGTTTCTGCGAAAACTTTTGTATATGAAGGAATATTAGATTTTGATTTAGCTTGTTCTCCTGTTGAAATATTGAATTTAGATACTCCGTGATATTTATCTCCGGAGTCTTCTGCGGGTTTATATCCTTTTCCTTTTTGTGTTCTTACGTGTATCAGAACAGGACCTCCATGGTTAGAATTTTTTACATTTTCAAATATTTGAACCAAATTTTCAACATCATGACCATCAATCGGTCCTACATAATAAAATCCTAATTCACTAAACAATGTTCCTCCTGTTACGATATTTCTTAACAAATCCTCAGCTTTACCTGCTTTTTGGCTAAATCTTTTTGAAAAAGAGGAGATAACCATTTTGATAGTTTCTCTTAAACTAAAATACAACTTTCCTGATAAAAGTTTAGCTAAATAATTGCTCATAGCTCCAACTGGTCTGGCAATAGACATGTCATTATCATTTAAAACAACAATCAATTTTGATTTTAATGCCCCAGCATTGTTCATTGCCTCGTATGCCATGCCTGCGCTCATGGCTCCGTCTCCAATTACCGCAATTACGTTATTATTATTATTTGATAATTTTTTAGCTACAGCCATACCTAGAGTTGAGGAAATTGAAGTTGAACTGTGTGCTGCACCAAATGGATCATATTCACTCTCAGTTCTTTTTGTAAATCCTGATAAACCTCCTCCTTTTCGAAGGGTTTTTATTCTGTCCCTTCTGCCTGTAATAATCTTATGAGGATAACATTGATGACTTACATCCCAAACTAATTTATCTTTAGGCGTGTCGAACACGTAATGAAGTGCTACTGTAAGTTCTACGACACCTAATCCAGCTCCTAAATGTCCTCCTGTTTCAGATACAACATCAATTAGTTCCTCTCGTAGTTCCTCTGAAATTTGCTTCAAGTCTTCTTTTTTAAATTTTCTTAAATCTGCAGGAAAATTAATTTTTTTTATAAGTTTTGACATTAAAATCTTCTTTCCAAAATAAATTCAATCGTACTTATTAGTTCATTCGCTTTTTTTCCATGTTTTTTTAATTTAAGCAATATTTTTTTCCTAAGATTATTCGCATACAAATAAGCTTTTTTTTCTCCTAATGAACTTAACAAAGTCGATTTTCCCTTCTTGCTATCTTTTTTTACAAGTTTACCAACTTGTTTTTTTGATCCTTTACTGTCTAAAAAATCGTCAGTTAATTGAAACAGTAATCCTATTTCTTCACCTAAAGCACGTAAAAAAATTTTTTCTTTTTTGCTCTTATTGGCAATAACACCTACTGCGTAAAGACAAAAATTAAATAGTTTTCCTGTTTTTTTCCTTTGCATATCAATAATTTGATAAATAGTTTTTTTCTTTTTTTCATATTTAAGATCCAATTCTTGTCCACCAGCAATACCTGTATGCCCTGAACAACTTGCTAGCGATCTTACTATTTCATTTTTGGATTTTGCATTTAAAGAATAATTTTTATCAGTTATAATTTCAAAAGCTAATGTTAAAAGTGAACTGCCTGCTAAAACTGCTGAGGCTTCTCCAAATTTTATGTGTGTCGAAGGTTTTCCTCTTCGCATTGAATCATTGTCCATACAGGGTAGGTCATCATGAATAAGAGAGTAAGAATGAATACATTCAACAGCCGCGCAGATATTAATAAGTTCTTTCTCGCTTATTTTGAAAATTTTGCCCGCATCAAAAATTACTGTTGATCTGATTTTCTTTCCTCCAGAAATTATTCCATACTTCATTGGAGTTACTAATAAAGATTTTTTTTGTTTTTTTAAAAAACTAATCAAAAATTTGTCAATTTTTTTAGCATTTCTATACAATTTTCTCATACTATTTATTTATCTTTTTTTAAAATTTCTTTAAATTTATTCTTAAATAACTCATCAATATGTTGATTAAGATGGATAAGTCTTTGGTAATCGTTGATTGACTCGTTTAAATTAGTCTTTTCATTTTCTAATTTACTCAATATTACGTTTATTTCCTCTCTAGCTTCTTTTAATGATTTACTTTTTATATCAGCTGGAATATTTTGAATTTTCATCTAATAAATAATAATTACATTATGAAAAATAGCTATTTAAATATTTTTACTTTTAACAAAAAAAATCTCAAAAAAACTATAGATTATTTAAATAAAAATGATGCTATCGGATTACCTACTGAGACAGTTTACGGCCTAGGGGGAAATGCTTACTCAAAAAGTTCAATAAAAAAGATATTTAAATTAAAAAAAAGGCCTAAATCCAACCCTCTTATTATTCATTATTATGATAAAACTAGTGCAAGTGATGATATTATCTTCAATAAAAATTTTGAGAAACTTTACAAAAATTTTTGTCCTGGTCCTATAACGTTTATTTTAAAGAAAAAAATAAATTCTAAAATTAATTCTCTTGCTTGTTCAAATTTGAACACGGTTGCTGTGAGATTTCCAAAACATAAAATAATTAGGTCTATTTTAAAAAAAATAAATTTTCCACTAGCAATGCCTAGTGCTAATAAATCTAAAAATGTAAGTCCTGTTCGTGCTTTAGATGTTTATGACGAATTTAAAAAAAAAGTAAGATTAATTTTAGATGGTGGAAAATGCAAAATCGGAATTGAGTCTACTGTTATTGATTTAACTAATAAACCAAAAATACTTAGACCTGGAATAATAAATGCTTCTAGTATTCAGAGGATAATAAAAAAGAAATTAATCATTTTAAATAATAGTAAAAAAGCCAAGTCACCTGGGATGATGAAAAAACACTATTCTCCTGGTATACCAGTGGCAATAAATCAGAAAAAACACGATGGAAGAAGTGCATTCATTTATCTTGGTAAAAAATATATAACTAAAAAAAACTTCTTTAGCTTAAGCAATAAACGAAACTTAGATGAAGCTGCCTCAAATTTATACCACATTTTTAGAATTATAAAAAAAAGGGGATATAAAAAAATTCAAATTTGCAAAATACCCTACAAAGGTTCTGGAATAGCAATAAATGATAGAATAAAAAGAGCATCAAAATTTTAAATGAAATTAGAAGTTAAAAATCTCGTTAAAAAATTTAAAAATACTTTAGCTGTAAATAATTTGAGTTTTAAAATTGAAAAAAATAAAACTTTAGGGTTACTTGGTCCAAACGGGTGTGGAAAAACTACTACAATTGGGATGATGTTAGGTTTAATATCGCCAACTAGTGGAGAAATTTTAATAGATGGAATTAAATTAAATTCAAAAAATAGAATTAAATTATTGAGTAATATGAACTTTGCTTCACCTTACATTGAACTTCCAAAAAAGCTTACAGTTAGACAAAATCTTGAAATTTACGCAAGGTTATATGGCGTAGATAATAAAATTGATAGAATTGAAGAGCTAATAGAAGATTTAAATTTAATTAGTTTTTTAAATAAAAATACAGGAGAATTATCCTCTGGTCAGAAAAATAGAGTATCTTTAGCAAAGTCTCTCATAAATAAACCAAAATTACTTTTTTTAGATGAACCAACAGCTAGCTTAGATCCTGATGTAGGAGATTTTGTTAGAGAATATTTGGAAAAATATAAATTAAAAAATGAATTAACAATTTTGTTAGCCTCCCATAACATGAAAGAGGTAGAGAGATTATGTAGTGAAATTATAATGATGAAACAAGGAAGAATTGTAGACCGAGGAACATGTAGTGAATTAATAGAAAAACACGGCCGAAAAAATATGGAGGAAACTTTTTTAAAAATTGCTAGGAGCAAAAATGAATTGGAATAAGATATATGCTTTAAGTTTAAGACATATCTATTTAATTAAAGGATCTTTTCCTAGAATTCTTGATTTAATATATTGGCCAACAATTCAAATTTTTCTTTGGGGTTTCATATCAAAATTTTTTACTCTAAATTCATCTTATTTTGAAAATACAGTCGGAGTTATTCTTAGTGCTGCAATACTTTACGACTTTTTATTTAGATCAAGTATTAGTTACAATATGATGTTTCTAGAAGAAATATGGAGCAGAAATTTCACAAACCTTTTCATTGCACCTATCAAAATAAAAGAAATTATTGCTGCTTTAACTTTTACTGCTATTTTTAGAACTTTAATTGGTTTGGTGCCTGCTGCCTTGATTGCAATACCACTATTTGGTGTTTCAATTTTTAAAATTGGTGTTCCATTGATATTCTTATTAATTTCTCTTTACATTTTTGGTGTCACTTTAGGTCTCTTAGTTACCTCAGGTTTAATTAGATTTGGACCCTCTTTTGAAAACATAGCTTGGGCAAGCTTATTTTTTTTAGCGCCTCTTGGATGTATATATTACCCCATCGATATTTTGCCAGACTGGCTTCAGTTTATAGCAAAGTTCTTGCCTTTGGTTCATTTATTTGAAGAAATGAGAAGTATATTGATTGATAGTATAGTTAATTATAATGCTGTTTTTAAAGCATGCATAATTTCCCTTATTTATTTTATAATCGGAATAGTCGTATTCTATTGTTCTTATAATGGAGCAAAGACACGTGGGACTTTAATAAATATGGGAGAGTAAATGCACGAATATATTAACGAGATAAAAAAATTTGAGAGCAAACCTTTTATTGTGCACAATTTTTTTAATGAAGAAGAAATAAAATTATTACAAAAACTTTACGATGATCTACCAGTTGAAATAAATAACAAAAGACAAAAAATAATTAAAAAAAAATGGCCTAACGTTATTAATAAAAAAATGCAGGAGAATTATTGTGAAAAATTAAAAAAAGCTATAGGTGAATTTGAAATGGATAACCCAGAAACTAAAGGTGGATTAGTAAGTTTAGGCTTATTTCAAGAAAGTTTTATGCCTGTTTCATTACATGTTGATACTGGGTTTGACTTTAAGAAAATAATTTATAAACAAACATTATTGCCTCTCTCAGACAATGGAGAGACTATTATATTTAAAAACCGTTTCTATGGTTGTTCTACGACTTTTTCAATTGACCCGAAAGAACTTTCAGCAAAAGGTTACAATAAAAGATCATCAGAACACTTAAAATTATATGGAAATAATGATTTTGATAAAGACATTCATAAGAAATATTTAATACATGAAGATATAAATAATTTGAAGGGTTTACAAGTAGAGTTAATTTTTAAATGGAAATTAGGTGATTTGCTTATTTTTGATAGAACAAATTTACATTGTTCATCTAGTAATATAAATAAAAAAAAACTCGGTTTTACAAGCTCAACAATAAAAAAATGAAATTAATTGATTGCTTTATGTATTTTGATGAAGATTTAGTTTTAGATATAAGACTAAATACTTTGAAAGATGAGGTAGACAAATTTATTATTGTCGAGGCTACAAAAGATCACTCAGGAAAAGAAAAAAAATTAAACTTTAAATTTGAAAATTTCTCAAAATTTAATAACAAAATTCAATATGTTGTTGTCGATGATTTACCAGTAAATGTTCAGTCTCCTAGAAAAGGATGGCATGAGAACCATGCTAGAGATCAATTTCAGAGGAATGCAATCGAAAGGGGTTATAGGGAATTTCAAGAGGATGATTTAATAATGATTTCAGATATCGATGAAATACCTGATCCAAAAAAAATAAAAGAGTTTAATATCAAAAATAAATATGCTTGCTTTTTTCAAAAAAATTTTCAATCAAAAATTAATTTATTAAACGTTAGTAACGAGGATTGGCCAGGTACAAAAATTTGCCAAAAGAGATATTTAAAGTCTCCCCAATGGCTCAGAGATTTAAAAGTTAAAAAAAAATTTTTTTGGAAAATTTTTACTAAAAAAGTACAGGTAATAAAAAATGGTGGTTGGCATTTTAGTTTTTTAAAAGATGCAGAGTCTATTAGAAATAAAATTATCTCATACTCACATCAAGAATATAATACAAAGGAATTCACAGATATCGATCTTATAAATAAAAAAATTTCTTCTGGTGAGGACTTATTTCAAAGAAAAATTAATTACAGAAAAATTGAGATAGACAATTCCTTTCCTGATTATATTGTAAAAAATAAAGAAATGTTCAAAAAATGGATTTTGTAATTTTGGTGCGCCGGATAGGAGTCGAACCCATAACCTCCGGAGCCGAAATCCGGCGCTCTATCCAGTTGAAGCTACCGGCGCAATAATAATAATTTAAAGTAATTTATGAATAATACAATTAAATTATCAGTAAATAAAAAAGATAGCGGTAGACGTTTAGATGTTTTTTTAGCAGAAAATATTAAAAATCTTACAAGGTCATTTTTAAAGAAAACAATTGAAAATAAACAAGTTAAAATTAACAACAAAACTCTTTCTTCGGCTTCTAGAAAAGTAAAGTTCAAAGATAAAATTTTAATAGATATAAAAAAAAACAAACAAGATATCGTGCCGAATAATATTAAATTAGATATAGTTTTTGAGGACAATGATATTTTGGTATTAAATAAACCTAAAGGCATGGTCGTTCATCCAGGAGCAGGAAATTACGAAAAAACTTTAGTAAACGCACTATTGTTTAAGTATAAGAATAATTTATCAAATATTAACGGCAATTTAAGACCTGGTATAGTTCATAGAATTGACAAACAGACAAGTGGTTTATTAGTAATTGCTAAGAATAACTTGGCTCACTCAAATTTAGGAAATCAATTTAGTAAACATTTAATAAACAGAAAATATATTTGTTTAGTTTGGGGTGTTATAAGACCTCTTTCTGGCAAAATAATTACATTAATTACTAGAGATAAAAAAAACCGCCAATTAATGACTACAAGTGAAATAAAGGGTAAAAAAGCTATTACTAACTATAAAACAATTAAAGTTTTTAATATAAAAGATATTCCCAAAATAAGTTTGCTAGAATGTCAACTAGAAACAGGTAGAACCCATCAAATTAGAGTACATTTAAAATATAAAGGGACATCGATACTTGGGGATAAGCAATATGGAAAAAAGAATATTAAATTTAAAAAAATTAATGATGAGTTTTTTTTATATCTTAGTAAATTAACAGGACAAGCTTTACACGCAAAAACAATTGGGTTTATTCATCCAAATAATAAAAAGAGTATGAATTTTAATTCTGATCTACCAGATGACTTTAAAAAAATATTGAATTTGCTTGAAAAATTAAGTGGTTGAAAAAAAATTATTCATATATAAATAAAAATTATGAGCGAAAAAAATCAAATCAGCAATCTTCCTGTTCCTTCTGTAGGAGGGCTTTCCATATATTTATCTCAAATTAAAAAATTTCCTATGCTTGATGCTGAGGAAGAATATATGTTAGCAAAAAATTGGAGAGAAAATGGAAATTTGAAAGCTGCTCATAAATTAGTTACTAGTCACTTAAGATTAGTCGCTAAAATTGCAATGGGTTACCGTGGTTATGGACTTCCTGTTAACGAACTTATTTCTGAAGGAAATTTAGGATTAATGCAAGCAGTAAAAAAATTCGACCCTGATAAAGGATTTAGATTAGCAACCTATGCTATGTGGTGGATTAAAGCTGCAATACAAGAATATGTATTAAGATCTTGGAGTTTAGTAAAAATGGGAACAACAACTGCTCAGAAAAAACTTTTTTTCAACCTTAAAAAACTTAAAAATCAAATAGCGCCTGGGCAAGACGGAGATCTAAAAGATGAACATGTTAATGAAATTTCAAAAAGACTAGATGTAGACTCACAAGAAGTCATTAATATGAATAGAAGAATGATGGGCCAAGAAAAGTCATTAAATGATCCAATTAAAAATGGAGAAAAAGAAGAATGGCAGGACTGGTTGGTTGATGACAGCTTAGATCAAGAGTTAGTTATATCTCAAAAACAAGAATATGATGACAAGAAAGAACTATTAAATAGTTCGATGAAAATTTTAAATGATAGAGAAACTGAGATTATAAAAGCACGTAGACTTTCTGAAGAACCAAAAACGCTAGAAGAGCTTAGTAAAAAATACAAAATTAGTCGTGAAAGAATAAGACAAATAGAAACTAAAGCATTTGAAAAATTACAAAAAGCAATGATTAACGCAAGTAAGTCTAAAAACCTGTTACCTGCAGATTAAGTATCAAAAGGATCTTCAACTAGTATTGTGTCATCTCTTTCTGGACTTGTGGAAATACTTGAAATTCGCGCACCAATAAAATCCTCTAAAGCATGAATATATCTTTTAGCGTTATCGGGAAGGTCTTTTAAATTTCTTATTCCTTGAGTTTTAGTTTTCCATCCTGGAAAAGTTTTATAGACTGGTTTAATATTAAATTGATCCTCCGAAGCAGCGGGCAAATAGTCTAATTTTTTTCCATTTAACTCGTAATTTACGCATACTTTAATTTCCTCTAGCTCGTCTAGAACATCTAATTTTGTTAAGGCAATTCCATTTATTCCTGCTATTTTTATAGTTTGTCTAACTAAGACACCATCAAACCAACCGCATCTCCTTTTTCTAGCAGTTACTGTTCCAAATTCATTTCCTCTTCTACCTAAATTTTCTCCAATCTCATCTTTCAACTCTGTGGGAAAAGGTCCACTTCCTACTCTTGTAGTATAAGCTTTTGTTATCCCTAAAACATAGTTTATTGTGTCAGGACCTGTCCCAGATCCAGCTGCGGCCATTGCAGGAAGAGTATTCGAAGAAGTTACGAAAGGATAAGTTCCATGGTCAACATCTAATAGAATTCCTTGCGCACCCTCAAATAAAATTTTCTTTCTTTCAGTTTTGTATTGATCAATTTTAAGCCAAACTGGTTGGGCATATTTTAAGATTTCCGGCGCTATCTGTAATAATCTTTGTTTTAGATCGTCTTTTTCGTAAATTTTTTTATTTAAGCCCTTCCTTATCGCATTATGGTGCAGTAAAACATTTTCAATTTTTTGAGAAAGATTGCTCTCAGACCTTAAGTCCATTACTCTAATTGATCTTCTACCGACTTTGTCCTCATAACAAGGTCCGATACCTCTTCTAGTAGTTCCAATTTTTCCTTTTCCGGCAGAGTCTTCTCTGATTTCATCCATTTCTTTATGAAAAGGCAATATTAAAGATGCCGACTCTGAAATCATAAAGTTTTCAGGTGTAACTTCAATCCCTTGTTTTTTAATTTCCTCAATCTCACTTAAAAGTGCCCAAGGATCAATTACTACCCCATTACCTAATATTGAAATCTTACCTTCCCTTACAATTCCAGAAGGTAATAATCTCAATTTAAATACTTTTTTATCAATTACTAATGTATGTCCTGCGTTATGACCGCCTTGAAATCTTATTACAATGTCTGCTTCATTTGAAAGCCAATCAACAATCTTCCCTTTTCCTTCGTCTCCCCACTGTGAACCTACAACTACAACATTTTTCATTAGTAAAATTTTTTATTTATATTAATTGAGTTTAAATGATTTATTGGACCGTTCCCTTTTCCTAGATTTAAATTTGATTTTATTGCATCATTAACATATTTAATTCCAAGCTCACAGGATTTAATAAGGTCTTTTCCACATGATAAATGTGTTGCTATTGCAGAAGATAAAGTACAACCAGTGCCATGAGTATTTTTTGAATTATACTTTTTGCTTTTAAATACTTTAATATTTTTTTTATTTACAAAAATATCATTCATTATTTTCGATTCTAAATGGCCACCTTTTATTAGTATATTTTTTGCACCTAAATCGATTAGAATTCTTCCAGCAAAAATCATATCTTCAGTATTTTTTATCTTTGTCTTAGTTAAAATTTCAGCTTCAGGTATATTAGGTGTAATTAACAAACTTTTTTTCATTAGTTTTTTTTTAATAAAAGATATTGCTGAGTTATTAATAAGTTTTGTCCCACCCTTTGCAACCATAACCGGGTCGAGAACAATTTTTTTTACATTTATATTTTTTAATGATTTCAAAACTTCAAGAATAACATTCTTTGAGTGAAGCATTCCTATTTTTATAGCTTTAGGTTTTATATCTTTAGCCGAAAAATCTATTTGATTTTTAATTTCTTTGGGATTTATAGGTGTAATTGATTTTACTCCTGTTGTATTTTGTGCAGTCACTGCTGTAACAGCTGTCATTGCGTAGCATCCTAAAGATGTAACTGTTTTAATATCAGCTTGAATACCAGCACCACCAGAAGAGTCTGATCCAGCAATTATTAAAACTGTTGATTTAGGTTTCATGTTTTAGTGGATAGTCTTTTTAATAATATTGATACATTTATTCATTATAAATTGATTAAACGATTCGCACATTATTCTCACTTTTGGCTCTGTGCCAGAAGGTCTTACAAGCAATCTGCCCTTATTTTTAATTAAACTGTTTGCTTTTGCGATTGCTTTTTTGCATTTTAAAGATTTTATAATTTTTTTGTCTTTAACTTTTATGTTTAAAAGCTTTTGAGGAACTGACTTGTATTCATTAAATATTTGACTTGCTAGTTTTCCTTTTCTCATTGCAAATAAAATTTCTAATGCTACTAACAGGCCGTCACCAGTAGTGGCAAATTTTCCGAGTATTATATGGCCAGACTGCTCTCCTCCCAAATTAAAATTATGTTTTTTCATCATTTCTTTTACATATCGATCTCCCACTTGAGATCTTTTAAATCTAATTTTTTCACTGTAAAAAAAATTTTCTAAACCATAATTTGACATCAAAGTTCCTACCACTCCTCCTTTTAGAATTTTTTTTCTCTTCCATCTTTTAGCAATCATCGCAATTATTTGATCACCATCAATAATTTTAGATTTCTCATCACACATAATTACTCTGTCAGCATCACCATCCAAAGCAATTCCTAAATCTGCCTTAAATTTTTTAACATTTTTTCTAAGTAAATTTGGAAATGTTGAACCACATTTATCATTAATATTTAATCCGTTTGGAGATATACCAACTGAAAATACTTTAGCGCCTAATTCAGATAATATTTTTGGAGCAGATTTGTATCCAGCTCCATTAGCACAATCTATCACTAATCTCATACCCTTAAGACTAAAATTTTTTGGAAAATTTTTTTTTAAAATTTCTATATATTTTTCATTACCATCCTCAAGCCTTTTAACTCTTCCAAGAAAATTTGGTTTGGATAGTTGATTTGTAGTTTTTGTATCAATTAAATTTTCTATCTTTTTTTCAATTTTATCTGACAGTTTCATCCCATCTGGTCCAAAAAGTTTAAGGCCGTTATCCTGAAAAGGATTGTGCGATGCAGTAATCATGATACCAAGGTTTGCCCTCATCTTTTTGGTAAGCATAGCAAGTCCATTAGTTGGTAAAGGGCCAAGTGTAAATATATGCATTCCAGTGGAAGCTAAACCAGAGACCAAAGCCGGCTCTAAGGTATATCCCGATAATCTTGTATCTTTAGCAATAATTGCTACTTGTTTTTTCTTTTTTAAATTTTTGAAATAAGTTCCTGCGGCTAAACCGAATTTAAAAAATTTTTCTCCATTAATATTACCTAAGTTTACTGTTCCTCTAATTCCATCTGTACCAAAATATTTTTTTTTCATTTATTTAATAAAGTTTCAAAAACTAAAAGACCTTGTTTTACCTCTTCAACATTGTGTACTCTAAAAATTTTAATACCCTGTGAAAGAGAAAAAATTATTGACGATAATGTTCCTCCAATTCTTTCTTTCGTATCATATTTCCCAGAAATTTGATTAATAAATCTTTTTCTAGATGTTCCAATTAATATAGGAAAACCAAGTGAATGAAATAATGAAATTTTATTTAAAATCATCAAATTATGTTTCAAGTTTTTTCCAAAACCAATTCCAGGATCTAATATGATTTTTTTCTGGTATTTTAGCTTTTTAAATTTTTCTATCTTTTTTTCAAAAAAATCATATATATCTAATAATACAGAATTATATTTAGGGTTGATTTGCATAGTTTGTGGTGTCCCTTGCATATGATGAATAATTTTCCATACATTTTTATTTTTAATAGTCCCAAATGACTGCGGGTCAAATTTAAAACAAGAAACATCATTAACGATATCGACATCGCTTCCTAATGAGAAATTCATAACCTTTGATTTTCTTGTGTCGATAGATAATAACGTTTTAGGAAATTTTTTTTTAAATTTTTTGACTACAAATTTTACTCTTTTAAGTTCATTTTTTTGAGAAACAATTTTTGAACCAGGTCGTGTTGACTCTCCTCCTACATCAATAATGTCGGCCCCAGCATCAATCATATTTTTAATTCTTTTAATAGCTTTTTTAGAAGAATTAAATTTTCCACCGTCAGAGAAACTGTCTGGTGTTAAATTTAAAACTCCCATTATTATATGATTTTTCTTTCTTAAAAATGCTCTTTTTGCGGTAATTTTTTTAATGTCTTCGTAAATTTTTTTTTTAACAATTTTGGGAAGCTTGCTAATTTTTTTTATACTTATAATTTTAGATTTTACCTTTTTTTTCTCTTTAATGAAAATTTCAATTTGATTGAATGAAATTAAGCTATCTCCACACAAAGGTAAGGTGGATTTATTTTTGACTAGTTTTTTTGAGTGTGAGCCATAAAAAAAATTACACGCGCGAGTGTAATATTTTTTCATTTTTTTTAAATTACTGGCTTAGGTTTTAATCCTAGAGATCCAAGAGCAGACGATGATTTTCCATCATTCTCATCTTCTTCTTTAAAAGATCTAGTTGGCTTAATATTTTTTAAAATTAGATCCCTTATTTCATCACCTGATAATGTCTCATAAATTAAAAGTGCTTTTGCTATCTTATGAAGATCATCAATTTTTTCTGTTAATACTTTTCTTGCTCTTTCATAACCTTTATCTACAATTTTTTTAACTTCTTCATCGACTTTTTTCGCAGTTTCTTCTGACATATTTTGTTGCTTAGTAACAGATCTTCCCAAAAATACCTCTTCCTCATTCTCACCGTAAGCAATAGTACCTAACTCTTTGCTCATTCCATATTTTGTAACCATATTTTTTGCCATTTTAGTTACCATATCTATGTCAGATGAAGCTCCAGAAGTTACTTTATCGTGACCAAAAATAATTTCTTCGGCTATCCTTCCTCCCATTGCAACAGCAATATCTGAATGCATTTTTTCCCTTGTAACAGAAAGTTGATCTCGCTCAGGTAATCTCATCACCATTCCTAGCGCTCTTCCTCTTGGAATAATTGTTGCCTTGTGGATCGGGTCTGAGGCTTTTTCATTTAAAGCTACAATAGCGTGACCTCCTTCATGATACGCGGTAAGTTTTTTTTCATCTTCTGACATTACCATCGACCTTCTTTCTGCTCCCATCATCACTTTATCTTTTGCTTCTTCAATATCTGACATTGTTACAACTCTTTTATTTTTTCTTGCTGCAAGCAATGCTGACTCATTTATTAGATTAGCTAAATCTGCACCGGAAAATCCTGGGGTTCCTCTTGCTATTGTTCTTAATTTCACGTCTGGGCCTGTACTAATTTTCTTCACATGTACTTTTAAAATAGCCTCTCTTCCAATTATATCTGGATTACCTACTACAACTTGTCTGTCAAATCTTCCAGGCCTTAACAAAGCTGGATCAAGAACGTCAGGTCTGTTTGTTGCAGCGATTAAAATAATACCTTCATTGGTATCAAATCCATCCATCTCTACAAGTAATTGATTAAGTGTTTGTTCTCTCTCATCATTCCCTCCCCCTAATCCTGCTCCTCTACTTCTTCCAACTGCATCAATTTCATCAATAAAAATTATACATGGTGAGTGTTTCTTTCCCTGCTCAAACATGTCTCTTACTCTAGATGCTCCTACACCAACAAACATCTCTACGAAATCTGAACCCGAAATAGAAAAAAATGGAACATTAGCCTCACCAGCAATTGCTTTAGCCAATAAAGTTTTCCCTGTTCCTGGAGGGCCGATTAAAAGTGCTCCTTTCGGAATTTTACCACCCAAGCGACTAAATTTTTTAGGATCTTTTAAAAATTCTACTATTTCTTCAACTTCTTCTTTAGCTTCTTCAACTCCCGCTACATCATTAAAAGTTACTTTGCCTTGAGCCTCATTTAATAATTTTGCTTTAGATCTTCCAAATCCCATAGCACCACCTTTTCCACCTTGCATTTGTCTCATAAAAAATATCCATACACCTATAAGCAGAAGCATTGGAAACCAAGATAGTAAAACTCCTAGCAAGGACGGCATCTTATCTTCTTGTGGTGTTGCTACAATGCTAACACCATTTGACGAGAGTTTATCAACTAACTCTGGATAATTTGGAGAATAAGTCTTAAATGTTTTTCCATCAGCTAAAATACCAGAAATATTGTTACCCTGTATTTGTACTTCGACAACTCTTCCGGCTTCCACTTCATTCAAAAAGTTTGAGAATGGAAGAGAACTTTTTTCGGAATTAATTTTGCTAGGGTCTTGAAACATGTTGAACAATCCTACTGAAAGTAAGACTATTATCACCCACATTATCAAATTTTTAATATTCATAATTCTTAAATAATCATTAATTTAATTTTAACAAGTATATTGTAGCAATTATTAGGTTGTAAATAAGACAAAAAAGCAACTTATTTTGAAAATTTTAGATTTTTTCAACTTTTAGACATAAATTTTCACCTTTTTTGAAAAATACACAGCCTCCTAAAGTTGATTTTTTAAAGTTTTTCCTATCGATTACATTTATCAAATTAATTACCTTAATAGATCTTAAATCATAATAGTTATTTCTTAGCTGTTTTACACTCTCATTAATTAGAGCAATTTTAATTTCTTTGTTAAGACCTTTATAATTGTTAAAATTTATATGAATCTCTCTATTTTTTTTTCTAATAAGATCTTTAAAAATTTTTTCAAAATATCCCTCAAGCGTACTTTTGCTTAAAGAAAGATTTTGTATAGATCTAAAAATTTGTTCGTATTTTATACCACTTTTTTCAAGAGGTCTTTTTAAATTTCTTATTTTCGTCCTTAAATATTTTTCATTTTTATTTGAAGGATCTTTTACATAAGTTCCAAAAATGTTTTTAGAAATTTTAACCAAAATTTTTTTTTTTACCTCAAGTAATGGCCTATATAAGCTTATATTCCCTGTTATTTTTGTTAAAGGTTTCATTGCAGATAGGCCTTTTAATCCACTTCCTCTAGAGAGTCTCATAAAAAATGTTTCTACTTGATCTTCAAGATTGTGAGCAGTTAAAAGAATTTTGATTTTATTTTTTCTACAGTAATTTGTAAGTAAATCATATCTCCTGATCCTTGCTTCAGCTTGAATATTTTTGGTAATTTTTTTTTTATTAATTATAATTTTTAATGAAATATTTTTTTTGTTTAACAACTTTTTAACTTTTTTTGCCTCATGGCTAGAATGTTTTCTTATATTGTGGTCTACTAAAACATAATGAAATTTTGTTTTTTTGTTGTATGTATATGCTTTAGCCAGAGCTGATAAAGCTAGACTATCTGGACCCCCTGATACTGCCACAAGGTAATTTTTTTTATTAAATTTGTCTAATTTATTTTTAAAATTTAAAAAAATTTCTGATAAATCTTTTAAATTTTTAAAACTATTTTTAAGATTTGCACTTGAATTTTTTTTGCTCATACTGAGCTTTTTGTAACACAGACTTACTAGCTTTTGGGTATTCTTTTTTCAAACCTGAA
>MDTA01062919.1_pt1 | contig 17689 bp, 9 predicted proteins | sample 811151 | NCBI WGS metagenome assembly MDTA01 (sample SAMN05326648, study PRJNA326480) | marine metagenome | isolation source: seawater | place: Indian Ocean: South | collected 2010
TAGTACGGCCGTATCCTAGTTTCTTCCAGAGATAATCAACCTTTTGAGATTCTAGAATAGCCATTATACTGATGCCTCCGTGATGCTAAGTGATGAAATAGATTGTCCAGATGTCAGTGCAATACGAACAAGAACAACATTGCCCGCAGCATTACTCATATTCTCTTCACCTAGAGTCATTGTATAACCTCCACTTAATGAAACGTTGGGTGCAATCAAATCAGAGTTATTAAAAGCACAACCGTCTCCACCATTACCACCAGCTGCACTACCAGGAATACCAGCACCTTCGTATGCAACACTACAATCCAACCATCCATTTAAATTGCTTGTATTATCTATATCAGTTCCAGGAGCAGCAATCCAGAGACCACTGATTCCGCTACTAGTGATGTTGATCTCAAAGTTTGCAACTACCTTACGACGGAATGCAAATGTAAAATATTGTGTTCCAGTATCCAATGATCTATCTGGACCAGCAGGCAAATAATCGCTGTAATCATTTACGTCATGAACAATTTCACCAAAGCGAATAGATGCTTCTGATGTTCCTTCAATACCTGGATCAGAGGATTCAGAAAATACATCACTTGTATAAAAATCAATAGGATTTATTGAAACATAAGCTGGGTTTGCGTCAGAAGTCAAACTAAAATTAAATATTCTAATTCCATCGTCAAGGAATGAACCATCTCCAAGGGAATCTTCGACAGGAATTGCGATTTCACTGATACCAGATTGCTCTGCAGTATGAACATTAAGTAATTTAGAAATTGTATTGCTAAAGTTGCCGACACCATTTACATTCTTTGCACGAACTTTTAATTGTCCTTCACTTCTTACATTTCCAGATGTAATGGGAACAGTAAGAGATCCAAGGGAATATGGACCACCAACCCCAGTATCTGACTTTGGAATTCCACCTGATAACATTGATGTTGCGCCATCAATATCAGAATAAGAATACTCTAAATTATCTACAATACCTTCTGAACTTTGAACCTCAACAATATCTGTCCTATCAGTATAACACTGGCCCACAAGATTACTTATCTTGACACCGGATAAACTCAGCTCTGAACCAGAATCATAATGAGGAATACCTGAGATATAACGTAAATTTGCCGTTGTTTCAGTGATAGACGCAGATGCAACACCAGTAGATGGTTTTGCAGTTAAATCATCTTTGACAAATTCTACAACATTTGTGCTACCCTCAGAACTATGCTGAAGTTGTAAATCATTAACACCTTCAAGTAAATCAGATACGGTCTTAGAAATCTTGGATTTGAACCCTTTGTATAGTCCAGGATAGTAAATACTTGATTCAAATGTTGTTGGAGAACCAGATGAATTTAGTAATTGATAATCACTTTCTTCTGTTACTACAAGACTATCATAAGTTCCGCTCTCATCTCCAGATTCAGTGAAATTGACAGAACCATCAACACTTCCATTTATACTTGCAGAAAGTGTGCCACTGTCCCCACCATATGCAAATGAATCAATTGCCGTAGATTCTATAGTTCCACTAGTCACACGATTAACAGAACTTCCTGCAGATAGTGTAGTTCCTGTAGTATTGTCTGAGAAATCAGATGCTAATTTTGGAGATTCTCCAACACTTGGTATTTCTGTCAGAGTTTTTGAATCAAGTCCATCAGGAGTTGCTGGAGCATCATCATATACTTTGATTGGAACCTGCACAAATACTGGCAAAATGTCTGGATCTGCTGTTGTATGAGAGCTCAGCTCCAGCTCCATAGTGTCCATACCTGTTCCGCTATTTGATCCATCAGCCCAGGTATGATCAAGTCTAGATCCACTTACACCACCAGCAGAACTATCATCTGCAATAGATGAAGTGTTTCCATCACCCCAATCCATCGTGTATGTGACATCAGCATTTTCTGTATTTGTAGTGGTATTTTCAATATGTAAGGTTTGACCTTCTACCACATATAATCCAGTATCACTAAGAGGAGATCCACCAGAAGCAACTGTATATGCTTCAAAATCAACGCTGGGATCTGGAGTATAAAGAGTAATATAATCTAATTTTTCTGCTGTTGATTCGCTACCAGCAGAATTTAATATAGCACCTGAGTTACTAGCAGTCAAAGAAACATCAAATTGACCTCCAGTAGCATCAACATAAGTGTGTGTCAAACTACTATCAACTGTGCCATCACCCCAATCAACTTCATATACATCTGCATTACCAGCAACAGTTGGAGTCAATATAACTGTTAATGGTGAACCTCCAGCAGTTTTATCAGCAGCAAAATCTACATCAGATACCGCAGTACCTTTCAGCATATTCAATGCCAACTCATTCAAACTGTCAATACTGTCAACAACTTTTGTATCGCTACTAATCCCAATTGCACCGTCACTATAACTACCATCTGTTGGATTTCCAAGAACTATTTGCTCTCCACTACCACCTCCACCATCTTTCCAAAACAGATTGCCATCATCATCTGTTGATAGTACTTTGTCCTGCTCTGGCAGGGCAGGAAATGTATAAGTGGTGACTCCAGTTAGAGTGTCTGGACTTTTAATATTGATACTATTTTGTCCATCTTTATCAACTAATTTAAGAGAAAGAGATTCTGTTCCGTCTTCTTGCTCCCAATATCTACCTGATCCAATAAATTGATTATCTTCTGTCGTGGAATTCAATCCTACATATAGATCATATTTATCGGTTGTAAAACCGGGTTCGCCTGCCCTCAAACCGGGAAGATTTGCAGAAGCACCCCTCTTGAGCTGAATAATCGGTGCTGTCATATGTCCTCATATTACTAATCACTGGTATTTAGCACATAAAATTATGATAATTTTATGATATTTCATAAAAAACCCCCACAATTGTGGGGGTTTGGCAATTACTCGTAAAATTTAATTATGAGGCAGGTCCAGTTTGGAATGTGATGTATTCAGATTCAACTGGTTCTGCATTGGCAGAATGATAAGCAACCTTAACTCGATATGTCGTCTCGGGTTGCAATGCTGGTGCTAATGGCCAAGGTGTAGATCCATCTTGACTATCAACAATGGAATAATCGTCTGATTCCACCACTAAAGTCCAAGGATCTGAAGAACTTGCTCTGGTCTCCAATGTCCACTTACGGAACGCGAGAGTTGCATCAGTACCGTTGAATGGTGTAGTGCCAACATTTTGTGATGTAAACGTGATATCAGAAGGACTAGGTCCATACTGAGTAACAGTATTGTACCTTTGAATCCTATCACCGGTGTAAATTGATTTACTATAACCATCCCACTTGTACATGAGTCGGAAGGTAGTAGGACCAGTTACAGTATTGCCTAGATTCTCGGTTGTGCCAAGCTTTCGAATTGTAGTGTTAAAGAATTCCTCGAATGTAGCGTCCTGAACAAGCGAATCATCAGAGGTTTTATATACCTTAGTTCCAGCTACGTCGTAGTATTCATAAAGGTACCTGTTATCAGCGTAGTTAGAATTTCCAAACGATGCCCGATTAGCTGCAAGGACCCCGCCGGGGCTATTACCCTGAGTGTAGTAGAAGTATTCGCCACTGGAATGTGAGTGGATGAAATAATTTTTACCTGTCCAGCAGTAGTTGTTTGGGAACCGATAACCGCTATCATTAGGATGAGTGGGCAGAGAAATAACACTGTTGAGAGTATAGGAGTCTGTTATTTCGAAAAGGTAATTTCGGTAATAGTAACCTCCTACAAGAAAACGATCATTAACCCATTTAAGTCCCTTATACGAGTAAGCGACTTCGGCGTTGCCCATGGTGTAGGTGGTGTACTGATCCCAGGATTTGCCATCGCTTGATCTAGCCCATTGATGCTGTTGATAATCAGACTGAGATCTAGATCTATAACCCATGGCCAAGAAAACACCATGAATTGGATCGTAATCAACTCCTGTCCATGTTCTATAGTTGTCTAGCGAATCAATGTTTGCTTGTGTCCAGTTGATACCATCATTTGACCACTCACCGTGTGAACTACGATTGGGCAGTAAGGCGAATACGCCATTACCATATGCAAGCCAACCGCCACCATTACCACTAACTGTGCCGCTTGAATATGTCCAAGTATCTCCGTCGTCATCGGAGTACATATATCTATTCGACGTATTAGTCTGTTCCGATGAAACTAACAGTCTGCCAGTAACGTCGTTACGCACAATCTTTTTCCAGCTACCTGATTTTGCATTAGAAGCCGATGTCCACGTAATACCATCAGGGGAGTGAGCAACGTATGGTGCGTCTTGTGTGATTACAACAAATCTTGTTCCCGTCCAAATAGAATCCTTGTAAGCTTTCCCCGCAGTCGGTGAAAAACCACGAGTCCAACCCCAATCTGTTTGATAAGTAATACCATAAGGAGCACCAGCTGAAGAATAATATGGCGTCATAATGGTGGTTCCAGAACCATTTGAACTCATAGAGCTATATTCAACATTGCTAAAACCTGAAACCTGTGTGCTGATGCTTTGAGTGCCATAGGTAAGCTCTCTACGAGGACCTGAAACAATAGGCTCAGATACTGGTTGAAAAGTAATCGCACCACCTACTCCAGCACCGTCAAGTGGTGTCAAAACTTCTACTGGAGAACCGACAAAACCAGTATATGGAGAAACCTCTCCAGAAAGTTCTAACCACACACTTCCATTCCAAACTTTAAGTAGACTTGGAGAAACTGAAGTATCAGTCCAAAAAGTTCCGATCGCAGGACTTGCTGGAGCAGTCAATGAAACAACGTTACCAAGACTTCCAGAAATTGAACTATCTACATATGACTTAGTTGCGACCTGATTATCTAAAGTTGGTTCTGTTGACGTAGCACCATACGGAAAACTTGGTGAACCATCACCTTCCTTATTTACTAGTTCATCAGTTCTTAGTTTTGACATCTTTCTTTGCGGTAATAAGTGGACTTGAATTCCTTTTATTATTTAGATTAAAAGGGGTCTGAGGGTAAATTTTTTCCTGAGAAATTTTTCCGACTTTTTTGGAATAAAAAGTCGGATTTGGTAGAAATGTTATGGTGCAGTTTGGAAATGAATTGGAGAAGACCAATCAGAAACTGGTCCAACTGGATCTGCAGCTACATATCTAGTTCTTATATAATATACTGTTCCATTATTATATGAGAAACTTGGTCCACTTTGAGTTCCAGAAGATGATAAAGATGCAGTCGATGTCTGAACATTTTGAGTAAATGCAGCATCAGTTGCAATTTGCCACTCCGCATAATCCCAGGAAGAAATTGTACCAGCAGAAGCTGTTGGTGCTGATGAAGTGGGTGAGACTGCATTTGCAGGTAGTCCAGGAAGTGTAGTTGAAGTTAAAGCAGAAACAGTGTCTCCTATGGAGTAACCGGCATTATATCCAGGAATACCATATTCTGAATAATATGCTCTAGCAGAACCACTATGGTTACCAACCACCATTTTATTTGCCGCCATTCTATATTCGGATATGTATTCAAAGGCATTAGTCTTTTTCACCCAATTGCTATTAGATTCCGATGGATCAGTTGTGATCCAAAGCCACCTATTTCCAGTTTCATAGAAGATATATATGAAACTACTTCCTGTATTTACTGTTGTCATAAAACCAATTGATGAAGAAGGCATAGTTTTTTTCGACCAACTGGTAGCATTACTACTCCACCATACGTTATGACTATCAAAACCACCAAACATAAACATTTTACCAAGATGTGGGTCATATACAACTTTGAAACCACTACCAAATTCTAAATTAATAGTATCGATGTCACCATCAATGTTTTGAGCAGGCCAAGCTCCCGTAGTGCTTATTTCCGTTATTTGCTCTGGATGAGTTATATTTACTCCTGTTCCAGGTCCATATCCTATTCTAGTTCCATATCGTGTTTCCATTATAACACACTTATCTGCTGCAGCATGATAATAGTGTCCGTAACCTCTCCATCCACTAGATAATCCATGAAGATGTGACCAATTTACACCATCTGTGCTTCTAGCCATATTAGAAGTAATAATATTGCCACTCCCAGTACTTACTCTAAATTCTCCAGAAGTTGGGTTGCCGTTTGAATCATAACTAAAAGCGACAAAAACAGGGTCTCTCCAGCTGGTGCCACCAACAGATGTATTTGTTGATTTAGTCCAACTATAACCACCATTAGTAGAGTACCATGCATGTCTACCATTATTTGATGAACTAGACTTTGTCATTACAAGAACTTGATTAATTGGATTATATGCAAGGCCACCTATTCCATAGTAGTCCTTAGGAACGTGTGGTAATGGTTGAATTGTTGCTCCTCCATCATCACTATAGAATAAATCATAATTAGAATGTCTCATAATATATCTTCCTTGTGGTCCACCGTATCCTGGCATATGAATTATGTCATCGAAATACGTAGGTGATCCAGAATCTCTTAAACTTGCATTATCTATATACGTTGATTGATTAAGGTCTTTTTCATCTTTCCTAACAATCATTATGGCACTACTATCTGAATTGCTAGTCCAACTAGAGACATAACCACCGCCAGGAATATCAAGTTGAGTTCCTGTTGGGAATGCTTCCGTCAAACTCTGAGACAATTCAGTACTTCCATCGTATGCATTAGTATTAGAGAAAATCAAAGTCTGATACCTACTATCACTTATACCAGTGGCAGGAGGAGTCCAACTAGTGTCCCAATCAATAGTAGTAATTACACTTGTTTTTGGTGTATATGTACGTGGTAACCCAACACCTTCTCCATCTACAGGACTAAAAATAGATGGCAGAGAAACAGTAGCTTTTACTCCTGTTATAAACATATTGGTAGGTGACCATTCAGACTGAACTGAAGGGGGATTGGATGAATTATACTTTGTACGCACGTAATAATTCTTACTACCATCGAAAGCAAATCCAGTAGGACCTACTTGAGTTCCAGAAGATGTCAGTGAAGATACTGCAGACTGAACATTTGAAGTAAATCCAGAGTCTTCAGCGACTTCCCACTCTGCATTAGACCAAGATACTATTATACCAGCAGATGCTGTTGGTTCAGATGAAGTAAGGGAAACAGTATATGGATTAACTGCATCTGGATTGTCCTTGGTGTCAGTAGTTGCACCCTCAATCTTCATTCCAGTTGACCATGTACCAGATACATTTGATAGATTAATAGTATTACCTGAAGATGCTGATACTGTTCCTGATGCTCCAGTAATAGCAGTTACATTAGCAGTGTATCCTGAATCAAATTGATCGGGCAAAGTTGCAGCAGAATGGTTGATTTGTGAGTTGTCTCCTCCTCCTGAACTATCAGCTGCACTATCTCTAAAATTACTAATACGATCTTGTAGTGTAGATGTTGCAATATTTAGAGAAACTGATTGATAAGTCAAACCACCATAAGTTCCAACCAATGATCCATCAATAGGAAGTTTAGCTACTAATGTTTGCCAATAGGAATTTGAAGATGGAGAAAGTGTGGAACCACCAATATAAAGATTATCCGAAGATACACATAAGTCAGAGTAGCTATTTTCGTTATATGCTCCTCCCAGAGTATTTTGCCACTGAATATTTCCAGAACTATCAAGTTTAGCAATATATAAATCAGCACCACCAGCACCAACAACCCTTATACTTTCTGAAAGGATATAAACATTTCCAGAACTATCAGTATCTATTGCCATGCCCTTAGCGTCATTATCTATGTATTTCTGCCACACAAGATTTCCAGAAGTATCATATTTGGCAATTATAGTGTCGTTATTATCGGTTGGTTTCTCAGAATGTCCGATAGCATAAATGTTATCTGAACTATCAACCGTTATACCTCTAAAACGTTCTTCACTAGTACTATATTGATCTCCTAAAAGTTTTTGCCACTGAATATTTCCAGAACTATCGTATTTCGCAATTAGACAATCAGTACTACCATAACTCGTATTAGCTGCTTCGCCACAAACGTAAATATTATCCGAACTATCAACTGCTATACCATAACCATATTCATTTTTACTGCTGCGTTCCTGATTTAAAGTACGTTTCCATTGCACTACCCCAGAAGAATTATATTTAACAATTAAAACTCCCCGACTCTGCGCTCCAGATATATCAATGTTAGCATTACCAGTGACAATTACATTGTCTGAACTGTCAGTCTCTATTGCCATCAATCCTACCGAGTTCCAACCGAATGTATTGCTCAACAATTGTTGCCACTGAAGAGTTCCGGAGCTGTCATATTTTGCAACTATACCACCGCTGTTGCCCGGCGATTGACTACCACCACAGTAATATGCATTATTTAAACTATCAACCGCCACATCATTGGCAGCTTCATTAGCTCCTGAATAATTTAAACTTTCTTGCCATGATATATTACCGCCGCCATTGATTTTTGCAAGATATAGAGCATTATCAACTGAATTTTCTTCCCCGGCAATATAAACGCTACCAGCATTATCAACTGCTAGTCCTCTTGTTTCTGCTTTTGCATTGGATGGATGCGAGAAGGTTGTAATCCAATAACTTTCAATTCCAGAAGACTTAACGGACTCACCAACAGTCAGAGCCTCATCGATTGATACTCCTTCAACTAAACTTCCATCAGATACTTTTGATACTGTGGTGTCTGTGAGGGTGAGTATTCTTGCGTTGGGATCGGGGAATCCAGTTAAACCTACAATATGATAAGTACCAAGTCGAGAGTTTGAATAATCTTGATAGTGAATTAAAAATTGACCAGCATTAGAGTCATAAACCACACCTGTATAACCATGATTCTCAGTACCAAGAACTGTAGCAGAACCAAAAGTAATTGTATCGGTACTTCCATTTACAGTTGCATAAAGATATTCTTGTATCCATGAATTATTGCCATTTCTGTATACAATAAGAAGTTGTTGGCTGCCAGAATCATATGATATTGACTTTTTATTAATGCCTGAATATGCTGAAAGTGTTTGTCTGGATCCAAAAGCGATTGTATTAGTTACCGGATTAACAGTTCCTACGAGTGTATTGAGTCTATAAGCATCGGGAGATTGATTATTATTCTGATACGCAACGATCACTTTATTAACACTCTCATCAAATGCTACACTTATTCCTGAACTATTGCCAGAATAAATTTCTTGTGGAGAACTAAAACTAATTGATGTTCCACTTATTTGTCCTACGCGAGCAACGACCTTGTAGCTGCCTGAAATAACATCTGTTGCTACTAAAACAATTCTATTAGCTGAAGTATCCGCTACCATTTCTCCAATATTGCCGGGGAGACCGGAATTGTAAACGAGAGCAGTTCCAAAACTAATAGATGTACCAGTTACAGTTCCAACTCTAACAGTTCCTTGGAAGGAGTTTGATTCATCCGCATATGCAACAACAATCTTGCTGCTAGATGGATCAAATATCATACGGAAATAGGCAGATTCGCCGTTTGGATTTATAATTTCACGAGATCCAAAGTCGATCGAATTATCTGATGGATCAACAGTTCCAACTCTAGCGTGGTGATATTTAGTTCCATCGGATGCATATCTTCTATATCCAACAACTACTTTATTATTGGTCGAATCAAATGCAGCATCAATTTCGACCGCCTCATCAGTTTCAAAAGTTACTGGAGATCCAAAAGTAACCGACCCTCCACTTATTTCTCCGACTATAGCAGTTCCTGTTCCCGTATACCCATCATTATAACGATAAAAAATAACAACTCTATTACTATTTGAATCAAATACTGCCGTAATATAATCGCTGTTAATATTCGCAAAAAGATTAGCGCCACTATCTCCGGGTCCAGTTCCAGGATCAACACCCGTAATAGCACTTGATAATGCAGTATAATCAAAATCAGGAACTCCAGTATCATCTGCAGGAGACAATACTGAAGGAGTTGCAATCTCGCCAAATACGATTAAAGATGCACCCAATGCTGGTAAAAACTCTGTGGAAAAATAATCAGTCCAAATTTCTTGGTATGTGTATGTGCCACCTTCAGTTGCAGGAATAGTGATAGAAAGTCCAGTCTCTCCAGGAATTTCTACACCATCTCTATACCACTTAGATCCAACAAATGTAGCATTATCGACATGAGCTCTAGTTGCAACTAGTGTTGCAGGAGAGTAGTTTCCATTACTACTGGTGATCGTTGGTTGTGTCGCAATGATACCTGTTCTAGCATCAAGGGTAGCACTTAAAGCTGGTAAAAACTCTGTGCTGAAGTAGTCTGTCCAGACTTCTTCATACTTATAAACACCAGTATCTGAAACAGATAATGTAGTTCCAGTCTCTCCAGGAATTTCTACACCATCTCTATACCATTTTGAACCAGCAAATGTAGCATGATCAACATCAGCTCTAGTAGCTGTCAAAACTGTTGGAATGTAATCTCCATTACTACTGGTGATCGTTGGTTGTGTCGCAATGATACCTGTTCTAGCATCAATAGTAACAGCTATAACTGGTAACAACTCTGTGGAAAAGAAATCTGTCCAGGATTCACGATACATATAGATTCCTGTATCTGAAACAGATAGCGTAGTTCCAGTCTCTCCAGGAATTTCTGCACCATCTTTATACCACTGAGATCCAGCAAATTCTGCATCAGCAACTACTCCTGGAGTTGCGGTTAATACTGTTGGAATATAGTCTCCATTACTACTTGAAACAGTGGGTTGAGATACTATAACGCCAGCTCTAGCATCAATAACTGCAGCTAAACTTGGGAATAGTTGATTTCCAAAAGTATCTTCCCATACTTCCTCATACTTATATGTCCCAATGTCTGTTGCATAAAACTGTAAACCCGTTGCACCAGGAATCTCTACATCATCCTTATACCACTTTGCACTTGCTAAAGTTGCATCAGATACGTTTGCACTGACTGCCGTTAACATTGCAGGAATATATCCTGAGTTGTCATCAAGAATACTTGGTGGAGAAATGATTGAACCAGGTGCTGGTCCAGGAGCTTGAGTAGTCGGGTTATCTTGAGTTGCTTTTACTGTAACCCACTCAGATCCATTCCAAACACTCAAAGTGATCAAAGTTAAATCAGAAATATCTGTCCAAAAATCACCAACTGAAGGACTAGGTGGTTCAGTTGGTGAAATATTATTCGTAATTGGAGTTACAGATGTTAAATTTTCATCAACATATAACTTTGTAGCAAACTGATCACTTTCAGTTGGCGGAATTGTAGTAGCACTATTGGGAAAACTAGGAGCCCCGTTGTCATCACTATTTACAAATTCATTGACTCTAAGCTGTGACATATCTCTTTACGGTATATTGGGTGAGTTTTTATCCTATATTATATTTAACGTTTTAATGCACTTGCTTTATTAATCTACAATTTCAATACTCATATCTTTCCAGTATGACCTATAACTAGTGCTATCCTGGTCAGCATCAAATGCAATTCTATAGTGAGTACTACCTGTTACATATATGTTTGCCAATGACATTGAAGTAGCAAATAAGTAATCAGAAAAGGTAGATCCGCTGAAATTATTCTGTCCACTCCAAGTTCTGGCTCTCATTGATGACCCATCATAATCAATTTGCATACTATACCAAGTATTGCTATGAGATCTTGTGCCAGACTGACTAGTAGTTCCGTAAAAGTATGGGGTACTGCAATTGAACTGATATGCAATACGACTACTATTCGCACCCCATTGCCATTGTGGGGATGTTCCATCCCTATATATTGCAATTCCGTGGTCAGAACACGAATGATTCTTATTTATACTTACTTTCAGTATGAACCCTTTATCGCTTGGAATAGTAAATGATGTTCTTATTGGATAACAACTACTACTGGTGGAGTTTCCAGTAATCCACATACCACTGCTGTCAAATCCTCTGTAAGAAGAGGATTTTCCAGAATGAATAGTCAACCAATCTGGAATACCAGATTGTAAAGTGGATTCATATACGTTTGAAGAAGTTTCTGGAGTAAAATATTCAAGAATTTTTGTTCCGTTTATCTTATAATTCTGTCCTGCTCTATCTATTAACATCCAGTGACTGCTATCTACCTTAGATAAAATATCACTAGCATATACAAAGCGACTACTATAATCACTTAGATTGACTAATAGTTTATCACTTGAATATGTTGATGTATGCCCACCTAAAAGCTTATCAGCACGAATCTTTTTGACGACCCCGCCGTCGTCAATTAGGAAATAATCAGAATCTTGAATAGACATATATCAAAGCTCCGTCAAGTTAGCAAAAGAATATGCACCAGCAGTGATAGTTCCATTAAACGTGGCATCACCTTGAGCATTAACAGCGAAGTATTTATTAGAACCCATATATCCTGCAAAAAGCTCCGTATACTGGCTAGCAGTTTGCTGACATTGTGCTTTTACAGTGGCTGCATTAGGCTCCATATCCACTTGAGCACCATACCCAGTGCTTGAAGAAATGTCGATTGGCCCAGCAGTGATAGTTCCACCAAACGAGGCAGAGCCGTCCCAATTAATTGCGAAATTACCATTGTTTTCAAATACAGCGAGTGTGTCCGAGCCACCAAGGTTTACTCGGTTGCCACTACGAAGGACTCTTAATTCACTATTGCACTCAACACTTGCTGCAAAGGTGGCAGAGCCATCAGAATTCAAGCTGATGTTTGGCGTTGATGGAAGTGTGCCGCCGATTTTGACATTAACTGCACCAACATCACCCGTAAATGTTGCACCACTAAGGGATGCGAGATTACTCGTATCAACACTTATAGTAGCAACGCTGTTCAATGTTGAATCAATACTAATTCCGTTTCCAAAATTAAGCGAATCGACAGTACCAGATGGAACCCCACTGTCCAATACAGTAAAACTGGATGGAACTGAAGTAAGTTCGGATCCATCACCTTTAAATTTTGTTGCAGTAGCAACACCTGAGATAGTAACACCATGAACGAACTCTGGTGCCCCATTATTATCTTTATTCGTGAGTTTATTAACTCTAAGTCTTGACATCTTCTCTGCGGGGGTAAATAACTTTTTTTTTGATATTCTCTTCTATTTAGAGAAAAAGAACCCCTCACAATAAGACTGTGAGGGGTAACTGGTCATTCTAAGACGACTTATTAAATACTCTTAATTGGAGCATATTTCCCATCAGGCATCAGTGCAAATGCAACTGGCGTAAAATCTGGTTGGGAAGTAAGTTCATAACTCTTAAGTCCGGGCACGGGTGTTGGAGACCCATACTTGCGGATTAATTCTTCTGTTGTGATGATTCTGTTTTCTGGTTGATAGTAGTATTTCATGAGTTAGGTCCTGTTGTAAATGTATTATAAACAGACCCGATAGGGTCTGCATTGGCTGAGTTATATTCTACCTTAACTCTATACATCGTATCAGGTGTTAGAGTCGGTTTATTAGATGACCAAGGAGTCGCTCCATCCTGACTTGTGACAGGATCATAATCATCTGCAGTAGTGACTACAGTCCAAGGATCGTCTGTAGAAGATCTAGTTTCCAAGGTCCAACGACGGAATGAAAGTGTCGCTTCAGTAGCACTTACAGGTGTGGTACCAGCATTCTGCGATGTAAACTCAACTTCAGAAGGACTAGGACCATATTCTGTAAGTTGACCATTTCCATTGATCCTTCCACCTACGGTAAAACCACCTCCATTGTTAATTGTGAGGGTAGTACCATCTAGATTATGAAAAGCTACAGCGGGCCCACCAGCCGAGGAACTACCACTGTCAATAGTAGCAGGAAATATATCTGCTAATGTGTGGTCTGACTTCAAAGATCCATCAGACGAATCGTAAATATTGGTGCCAGATAGAGTTATTTTATCATGTTTAAACTTAGTATATCTATCGTTGATATTATCATAAGGGATAGTACTTCCGAAAGAATTTTGTGCTTGCATTCTTCGGAGCATACTACCCTCCCAGATCCAGAATCTACCATTAAGAAAGAATGCTTTATATATATTTTCATTACCATTGTAATAAGTACGTTGTTGGTAACTCCAATTCGTCATTCCTTGAGAAGCTGTGGTATAGAAATAACCGTCCCTATAACCACTTTCAGTTCCTACAAATAAGTATAACCCGTTTCCATAACAAATAGATCCTTCATAAATATCACCTGCACCAGGATACGATGTATTTTCAGTCCAAGATGATCCGTTGTAACTTGTCAATATTTTCAAACCATTATTATACATCCAAAATATTGCAAACCTATTCTGGTCTGGATCATAAACAATGTCTTCGTACATTGATTGATCTGCTACATACCGTGTGGTACCCTGAGTCCATGAGGATCCATTGGTCGAATAAGCAGGACTGACATCTCTTCTGTTAGGTACTGCTACCCATTTACCGTTACCATATGCAACCCTATAATAGTCTTTGTCAGATTGAGGTAACCAACCAGCAGAGATGCTAGCACTTGACCAGCTTGCCCCATTATCAGTAGAGTACCAAATACCTTTACCCGAATTCGTATTATCATTTCCAACAGCTACTATTCTACCGCCTACTGGATCTGAAGTTACATCATAGAAAGTACAATTTGGTGGAGAGTTTACAGGTGTCCAATTAATACCATCTGGAGATGTTGCTATCTTTTGCGAAGAAGAGTTTCCAACTGCACAAAATACGCTACCGTTCCATGTAAGTGCATACCACCTACCTCCACCTACCCATGCAGCAGAATTCCAATTCAGTCCTTCGTCTGTTGAGTATTTTACAGATTCATTCCATTGTGGTAATACGACATAAGTACCATTTCCATATGCCATATCTGCAACGGCATTGTATGCTAGTCCAAGATTTTCACTCGCATAACCATAGTTGAGAATAGTTTTTATGTCAGAAATGTCATCAGTTTGAGGGGTGAATGAACGTGGCCCACCAACACCTGCACCATTAAGAGGTGTCAGGACTTCTACTGGACTACCCAAAGTCCCAGACTTTAAATCAAGATCAGCTGCTGCTAATTTGTATTTGACCCCACCGCGTTCTACAAGTAGGATATCGTCGTCGTTTAGTGTACTCATTTGATCGTAGGTGATTTGGTGAAGGTTTCCGTTGCGTTCAACAAGAAGCAGGTCAGAGTCATTTATGGTGCTCATGGCAATGTTGGCAGGGTGGACAGACTAAGAGTGGAATTTGCAATCTTAGTATCAACTTCAGCAGATGTATTATAAGGACTTAAATCGACTGCAGAATTTGCAATCTTAGTATCAACTTCAGCAGATGTATTATAATTAGTCAAATCTACTGCGGCTGTACTAGGACTTGCTTCGACCCAATACTTTGCATCAGTATCTGGATCGACATAAAGAACATATAGTGTTGTATCATCTGAAGAACTATTCCACCAAAGAGCACCTTCCTGTACTGTTGTTGGGTCTGGTGGAGTTATGTCTACAGTAATTGATGCACCACCAGATCCACCAGATCCGCCAGATCCAGAAGCACCTGTTACCTTCCAAACTCCATTATCATAAGTATATGTGATGCCAGTTAATTCATTTGTCCATGGCGACTGACTGGGATCTGGAAAATTAATTACTGCCATTTTAAATTGACTCCTTTGTATTGTAATTGAACATTCTTTTAGTATTTAGAAAAAAGAACCCCACCCAACCAATATATTGTAAGACGGATGGGGGGTTTATATTAATTGTATAAGTCACCAACTGTAGTTAATACCGTAGTATCTCCTGTATTAGAAGCCCACCACACTTTTACAAGACCTGTAGCTCCCTCTCCCACATCATATATTTCCATACCTGGAGCACCAAAGGCACCACCGCCTCCACCTCCGCCTGGATGACCATAACTACTACAACCAATAGAATTCCTACCATAACTAGTACCGTAATTCGTTGATGGTCCCTCTGCAGCATAACCATAACCACTAGACCCGTTACCACCACGATATCCTAACGGTCCTCCAGGACTTTCTGGATTTCCAGCTGTTCCTGGACCACCACCACCATATCCAAGAGCCACATCACCAGATTGATCCGCGCCATGAGCACCAGAACATGCTCCATGAGCATGTGCTCCTGCTAATGTAGGAGATAATTCCACCTCTGGTTCTCTGTCGGTTTTGCCTGTGCCAGAACCACCCAGTCCACCTTTAGCTCTTGAAATGGGCGTAACATAAGTAGTGTTACAGACCGTGCCTCTTCTCTCACTATTATAATTACTACCGTTTACACCTCGACCACAATAAGATAGTGCTGCCAGGGTATATCCATCGGTTCCAGGGGTTGGCACATGAATGGTAGAGTCTCCTCCATCTGAACCCATGTTGGTACAACCTGCAGCACCTCCAGGTCCAACTCCCAATCGCAATTGAGTTATATTACTTGTATCAATCCATCCCTCAATACCTCCAGCAGCACTTCCACACGTAATATTTTGATTTCCTCCTCCTCCACCACCACCTATAAGTACAAAACGAACTTTAGGAATATCGGTCACATCCATATAAGTATAATAAACTGTATCATCATCCTTATATCCAGTATAAAGCATAAATCCATGTCCATTATGAGTTACTGAACCTTCGATTCTACTATCATGATTACTAAACAAATCATCAAAATTTGTTATCGAAGGTGGAACAAATGCTGTTGCAAACTGAATAACACTAGACCAATCACTAGGAGATGCGCCAGCACTCGCATGGGAAGTAGATGGATTATATCTTGTGCGAGTATAATATGTTGTGTCTGATCCTATAGTAAAATCAGTTGGACCACTCTGACTTCCTGAGCTAGTTAATGATGAAGTCGAACTTTGAAGATTTGTAGTAAAACCAGAGTCTTCTGCAACTTGCCAATCAGTATTTCCCCAACTAGTTACAGTTCCATTAGATGCTGCCGGTACAGAAGAAGAAAATAATACGTTATCAGGAAGTATTAAATTTGAACCATAAGGATCATTCGCAGGACTTGTAACTGAAGGAGTCGAGATTGCAAGTACTTGTATGGTTGCACTATACTCTTCAATAACTAAAGCACCATCATCTCCCAAATGTCTTTCTTCATACTTATAAACTCCAGGTACTGTTGCTGTGTATGAAACTCCATTTTCACCAGGAATCAAAACACCATCCTTATACCAACTGGTAACTTGAATCGTAGCATTACTCATTATTGCAGGTGTTGCAGTCAATACTGAAGGAGATATACCAGAATTATTTGCAACTACAACTGGACCCATAACAGTCGTTGCTGCTGGCTCTGCTGGATCTCCACTACCGCCAGATCCAACTGCAGTCCACTCGGTGCCATTCCAAGTTTTTAAGACAGGAGGATCAGAAGAAGTATCAGTCCAGAAATCACATACTCCTGGATCTGCAGGAGCATTTACTCCCATCACAGCAGTAGGGATTGTCTTACTTTTACTCTTAACATCTCCAATAATATTTAATCCACCACCACCAGAGATAACTTGTTGCACTCCACCATCATTTCTTTTAACAAACTGCTCTGTTACAGAATTTAATGCCTTCCAAACACCATTTGAGTGTGTATAAGTAATACCAGTGGATGGATTGGTCCATGGCGATTGACTGGGATCGGGAAAATTAATAGCGGACATTTTCAATTACCTCCTTTGTATTGTGACTGAGCATTATATGACCGATCATTGTGTGCGAAATTTTGTTTGAACA
>MDTA01105407.1_pt1 | contig 17687 bp, 14 predicted proteins | sample 811151 | NCBI WGS metagenome assembly MDTA01 (sample SAMN05326648, study PRJNA326480) | marine metagenome | isolation source: seawater | place: Indian Ocean: South | collected 2010
ATTGCTAAAGCTGCAAAAGAATTAAATATTTTAACTGTTGGAGTTACTACACTCCCTTTTGATTATGAAGGTTCAAAAAGAATGAGACGAGCACTAGAAGGCCTTGAAGCTTTGAAAAAACATTTAGACACTACAATAGTTGTTCCAAATCAAAATCTTTTTAAGATTGCAAGTGAGACGACTACTTTTGAAGAGTCGTTTCATCTTTCAAACAATGTTTTAAGACATGGAGTGCAAAGTGTTACGGATCTAATGGTAAGACCAGGTATGATCAACCTAGACTTTGCGGATGTTGAAACCGTAATGAGCTCTATGGGCAAAGCAATGATGGGAACAGGAGAAGCAGAGGGTGAAAATAGAGCAATGGCCGCCACTGAAATGGCATTGAACAATCCGTTAATTGACGAATATTCCCTTAAAGGTGCAAAAGGACTATTGATAAATATTACTGGAGGAAAAGATTTGACATTATTTGAAGTTGATCAAACTGTTCAAAAAGTTCGAGCTGAAGTCGATCCTGAAGTAGAATTAATTTTTGGAGCTATAAAGGACGAAAATATGGCCGGTAAGATGAGAGTATCTATTGTTGCAACAGCTCTAGACGGTCAAACAACTGCTTCTAATACTGTTCTCAACATGGTTTCTCGGATTCATAATAGAAACAATGGAAGCTCAGAGGGATTATTTGCTCAAAGCTCTAATGTGGAAAATAATAATGCCCTTAACTCAATTGATGGAGCTACAGCACTTAAATTGGACGAAAAGTTTGAGGTTAATAATAATGTTGATGAAAGCCTAATGAGCAATTTAGAGTCAAATCTCACTCCTCAAAATAATGAGAACTTAGCAGAGGACACATATCTAAATAATATTCCCAGCGGTGTTTCAATAGAAAATGCATCGTATATGGAAAATGCTCCTAAATTGGACAATGAGATAACTTCATCAACTAACGAAAGTATTAGTAATAGTTTAAAGTCAGATGTGTTAAATGATGATGAATATACTCCACAATTATTCGAGGAAGAAAATGTCAATGAAGCAGAAACACGTTCAGATGACACGATTGATACTTATTCAGATAAGTTATTTGATAAAGATTCAAATGAGGAAGAGGAAGATTTTGAAATTCCAGCCTTTTTAAGAAAACAAAAATTTTAATGATCAGATTGCATCATTATGATCAACCCCATCTCATCACCGGAAATTTCACATTATCCGGTGATGTTGAATGAAGTTACTAAGATTTGTTCTCCTAATAGTGGAGGAACTTTCATAGATTGTACTTTCGGTGGTGGGGGATATTCAAAAAAAATACTTACATTTAACAATACAAAGGTATTAGCATTTGATCGTGATAAATTCATATTGAAAATAAGCAAACAATTGGAAAAAAAATACCCCAAAAGATTTTTTTTCTATCAAAAAAAATTCAGTCAAATTAACACTGTAATAAAAGAAGAGTCAGCTGAAGCAGTAATTTTTGATTTAGGCTTATCAAGCATTCAAATTAAAAATTTAGATAGAGGTTTTTCTTTTAATTCAAAATCTTCTTTGGATATGTCAATGGGGTTATCTGCAATATCGGCTGAGGAAATTGTAAACAAATTTAGTGAAAAACAATTAAAATTAATCATCAAAATTTTAGGTGAAGAAAAAGACGCCTCTAGAATTGCAAAAAATATCGTTCAAACTAGGTCAATATCTCCGATTGTAAGAGTTGATCAGTTAGTAGCTATAATTAAAAAAAGTAAAAAGAGAACTTATAATACAAAAATCAATCCTAGCACAAAAACTTTTCAAGCATTAAGAATATTTGTAAATAAAGAAATCACAGAACTTATCAATGGAATAATTAATGCAACTAAAATTTTAAAACCCGGTGGAAAAATACTAGTAATTAGTTTTCACTCTATTGAAGATAAAATTGTTAAATATTTTTTTAGTAATTTTTCTTCTAATAAATCTCAACCTTCCAGGTATGTACCATACATCAACCCTTCAAAATTTTTATTTTGTAAATACAAAAATAAAATATTAAAACCTACAGCTGAAGAAATAAAAGCAAACCCTCCTTCTCGATCAGCAAAATTGAGATATGCTGTAAGAAGCAAAAATAATTTTTTTTATCCTTTGGATTTAATTAAAAAATTTCAAAAATATTTAGATTTGGAAAATACACATGCCTAAACTAAAACTTCTTATTTCTGTTGGAATATTTGCTATTTTAATAAGTATAACTTCAGCAATAAAAAACCAAACTAGAATTATAGAAAAAGACATATCTAAATTAAATAAAAGAATTTCAATTTTAAAAAAAGATCTAAATGAAACTCAACTTGATTTTTATTACTTATCTTCACCCAAAAATCTTTCGAAAAAACTTAAAAATCTTGATTTAGTCGTATATATGCCGATGGACTTGTCTAGAATTTATTTAAGCTACAACGACTTTATTAATTTTCAAAATAGAATGTCAACTTTAGATAAAAGCAATGAAAAAAAAACTCAAAAGAAATAAATACTTTAACGAAAATCAAAAAAGTTTTTATTTCGAAGATTATTTAGAAACTAATCAAAATAAAAAAAAATATGAAAATACCAATATTTCTCAGGATCGAATTTATATCTTATTTTTTTTCTTTTTTTGCTTGGTCGCTATATTTTCAATTAAAATTACAATTGTATCATTTAAAAAACTTGAAATTCAAAATTATAATAAGCCTACTCAATTTGTTGTTTTGAGAAGAGATATAGTAGACAGAAACGACATATTACTATCAAGAAATGTGAAATCCTTTCATGCTGCGATAAATCCCAAATTAGTAAAGGATAAAGAAAAACTTTTACTTAAATTGAGGTTAAATTTTCCAGACTTACACATTAAAAAAGTGAGAGATGAATTAGCAAATGGAAAATATTTTTATTTAAAAAGAGGACTTAATCAAAATGACAAAGAAATACTTTGGGCTCTTGGTGAAAAAGGAATTATTTTTGAGCCATTCCAATCAAGAATTTACACGCATGCAAATTTATATAGCCACGTTTTAGGTCAAATAGATTATGATAATTATGGTATTTCCGGAGCAGAAAAGTATTTCGATAAACAACTTAAAAATAATGAATTAATTCAGAAACCTCTTAAATTAACTTTAGACACCAATATTCAATTTATTGTAAATGATGAACTCAACAAAGCTTTAACTACATTTAGAGCTTCCGGAGGAGCTGCATTATTAATGAATTCTAGAAATGGCGAAGTTTTATCTTTAGTTTCACTTCCAAATTTTAATATCAATATGAGAGAAAATATAGTTGATAAAAATTATATAAATAAAATTACAAAAGGTGTGTACGAACTGGGCTCTATTTTTAAAACTTTTACTGTTGCTTTAGCTTTAGAAAAAAAGCTGGTTTCTCCTGATACAATAATTAAAAATATTCCTCAATCTATTAAATGTTCTATACATGAAATCGCAGATATTAAAAAACATCCAAAAGATTTATCTGTAGCAGACATTCTTATACGGTCTTCAAATGTCGGATCTACTAGGCTTGCTAAAAAGATTGGCCAAGAAGAATATAAAGAATTCTTTAAAAAAACAAATTTGCTTAATATGTCGAAACTTGAATTAGAGGAGATAGGCAGTCCTTTTAAATTAAAATGGAATAATAAATGTACTTTAGAAACGATTTCATACGGACATGGAATTTCAGTTACTCCCTTGCAAGCAGCAGCGACATACGCAGCACTAACTAATGGAGGAAATCTAGTTAAACCAACTATCTTAAAAAAAAATGAGTATAAAATTGATAAAAAAATTGTATCTAATGAAACAAGCAATCAAATTAATTCAATTTTAAGAGATGTTGTATCTGGAAAAAACGGAACTGCTAGTTTAGCAGATATTTATGGCTACAATGTTGGTGGAAAAACTGGAACTTCAGAAAATTATCAAAATAAAAAAATCAATATGAATACTTTTATTTCAGCATTTCCTATGGATGAACCCAAATATGTTCTTTTAGTGATGCTGGAAAATCCACAACCGGCACCTGATTTAATCTATAATTATCGAGGAGTAAAAACTAAAGTAAATAGAAACGAAGCTGGGTGGAATTCGGTATATGTTGCAGGCAAAATTATAGAAAAAATTGGACCAATTTTAGCCATAAAAAACAAAGAATTTTATAATAATTATGTTGCTAAAAAATCTAACTAAGAACTCTCCGGCTAAACTAAAAAATTTAGAGATCACCGGCTTATCATTAAATAGCAAAAATATAAAAAAAGGTTTCATCTTTTTTGCTATTAGAGGAAATAAATTTAATGGAGAAAACTATATCAACGAAGCTATTAAGAAAGGAGCGAGATTGGTTATTTGTTCAAAGAAATGTAAGTTTAAAAAAAAGAAAGTTGATATAATTAAGACTGTTAGAGTTAGAGATTATTTAAGTGAAATTACGGCAAATTTTTACAAGATAAAACCAAAAAATTTAATCGCTGTTACAGGAACAAATGGCAAAACTTCAGTTGCAGACTTTTATTATCAATTATTAAACTTAAATAAAATACCTGTTGCTTCGATTGGAACTCTTGGCATAAAATCAAAAAATTCGAAAATTCAAACCAATTTAACATCACCAGATATAATTACTTTACATAAAAATCTAGAGTTACTTAAAAAACAAAAAATAGATAACGTTATTATAGAAGCTTCTAGTCACGGCTTAGCACAACAAAGACTGGATAGACTAGATTTCAAAGCTGGTATTTTCACAAATTTTAGTCAAGACCATCTTGATTATCATAAATCTATGAAAGATTATTTAAATGCAAAACTTATTTTATTTAAAAAATTATTAGTTAAAAATAAGTATATAATTACAGATGGATCTTCTAAGGAATTTTCAACCCTTAAAAAGATCGCTAAAAAAAGAAAATTAAAAATATTAGACTCTACAAAAGAAGATCTATTAAAGAATTTTATACCAAAAGATTTCATCAATACTTTTCAATCAAAAAATTTATCAATGGCAATTTTAGCTGCACAGGTAAGTAAATTAAATAAAATCAAAATTAAAAACAAAATTAAAAAAATTAAGAGCGTAAACGGAAGATTAGAATTGGTAAGAAAATTTCCTAACAATATAAAAATATATATTGATTATGCTCACACACCAGATGCATTGCGAGAAGCTCTTAAATCTTTGAAGAATATTAAGAAAAATAAAATTTCAATAGTTTTTGGCTGTGGAGGTGAAAGAGATTTTAAGAAAAGACCATTAATGGCTAAAATTGTAAAGTCAATGTGTGAAAAAATTTACGTTACAGATGATAATCCAAGAAACGAAAATCCAAAAAAAATAAGAAATCAAATTACTAAACATCTTAAAAACTGTGATTATAATGAAATTGGTTCGCGGTCAAAAGCAATTAAGGAAGCTGTTTTAAAAGCAGAACCAAATGAAATAATTCTTGTTGCTGGAAAAGGACATGAAAATTACCAAGATTACGGTGACAAAGTTTTTTCAATTTCTGATAGGCAAATTATAAAAAATTTAAAAATAGATAAAAAAATAATAAACAAAAGAAATAGAAATTATTTATTTAACTCAGAGATACTCAATTCTGTATTAAGAGATGATAAATTCTATAAAGTTAATGGAATAGCTATAGATTCTAGAAATGTTAAAAAAGACAATATATTTTTAGCTATCAAAGGAAAAAATAATGATGGAAACAATTTTATAAATAAAGCATTAAAAAAGGGGGCAAACTATATAGTTACTTCTAAAAATAATAAAAATAATAAAAATAAAATTCTCAAAGTAATCAACACTAGAAATTTTCTAAACGATTTCGCTAAGATTAAAAGAAATAAATCTTGTGCAAAAATTTTAGCTATAACCGGAAGTGCTGGTAAAACCTCATTAAAAAATATGCTTTACACTCTTCTTAAAAATTTTAAAAAAACTTATGCTTCTCCTAAATCATTTAATAATCATTACGGAGTTCCATTAAGTCTCTCAAATATAAATTTTGACCATGAATTCGGAATATTCGAAGTAGGCATGAGTAAGGCTGGAGAAATTAATAAACTTTCAAAAATGATTGAACCAAACATAGCTATTATAACAAATATAGCAGAGGCTCATATAGAAAATTTTAAAAGTATAAAAGGAATTGCAAAAGCAAAGAGCGAAATAATAGATAATATTAAAAGCAATGGAACTGTTATTTTAAATCGTGATGATAATTTCTTTAATTTTTTATCAAGGAAGGCAAAACAAAAAAATATTAAAGTGATATCCTTCGGCAAATCAAAAAATTCTGATGTCAAACTAATTTCAAAGAAGACAAAAAAAGACTTTAATCTTATAAACATTAATGTGAGAGGAAAAAAATTTAGATTAAAGATTGCTAACGTTAATATTTACAATGTTCTAGCCTCTTTTGCTGTCTTATTGATACTAGACATTAATTTTAAAAATAGATTGTCGATATTTCAACAACTTCAACCTTCAGAAGGTAGAGGACAAATGCACAAAATAAAAAGATATAGAAAAAGATTTAATTTGATAGACGAGAGCTATAACGCTAATCCTTTATCGGTGCACACCGCTATTAATAAATTTGGAGAAATAAATAAAAAAAAAGGAAAAAAATATCTTTTGCTAGGTGATATGCTTGAACTTGGAAAGAAATCAGAAAAATATCATAGTGATTTATCTAGACTTATTAACAGATCAGATATTGATAAAGTTTTTATTAAAGGTGAAAAAAGCTTATTTACTTACAAATATTTAAGAAAAAACAAAAGAGGAAATATATTTCAGTGTAAGCAAGATATTGATGAAACTTTTAAAAATATAATAACCAACAATGATTATTTAATGATAAAAGGTTCTAATGCAACTGGTTTGAATACGATTAGTAAAGAAATGATAAAAGGAACTAATGCTATTTAACTTACTTACATCTCTAATTGAATATTACTCTTTTTTCAATGTATTCAAATATTTAACTTTTCGTACAGGTTTGTCTGTAATTACATCTTTAACAATTGTTTTTATTATAGGCGGTCCTTTAATAAAAATTTTTTCAGAGAAAATGGTTACTGGCCCCATAAGACAAGATGGTCCCATAGATCATATCATTAAAAAATCAGGGACACCCACAATGGGAGGTGTAATTATAATTATAGGAATGGTCACCAGTACTTTATTATGGGCTGATCTGAATAATATTTATATTTGGACTTTAATATTTGTGTCATTGAGTTTAGGCTTATTGGGTTTTTTTGATGATTTACTTAAAATTAAATTTAAAAACTCAAGAGGACTTAATTCAAAGCTTAAATTTCTTGGTCAACTAGTAATAGGTATTATCACGCTATATATATTGATTAATTTTTCTGAGCATGATTATTTATATAATCTATACTTTCCATTTTTTAAAAATTTAATATGGCAGATGGGACTTTTTTTTATACCATTTGCATTATTTGTAATTATCGGTTCCTCAAATGCCGTTAATTTAACTGATGGGTTAGATGGTCTGGCTACCGTACCTGTAATGTTAGTAGCGCTTTCTTTTACTCTAATATCGTATGTCGTAGGGAACACTATTTTTTCTGAGTATTTACAACTTCAATATATTCCTGACGTTGGAGAACTCTCAATATTTTGTGGATCTATAGTGGGATCTTGCTTAGGCTTTCTTTGGTATAATGCTCCGCCTGCTAAAATTTTCATGGGTGATACCGGATCTTTATCTTTAGGTGGTTCGTTAGCTGCTGTAGCAATAATTGCAAAACATGAAATAGTTCTAGCAATAATCGGTGGTCTTTTTGTTCTTGAAACAGTTTCAGTAATTATTCAAGTTATTTCTTTTAAACTTACAGGGAAGAGAATTTTTAAAATGGCGCCCATCCATCATCATTTTGAGCAAAAAGGATGGGCAGAATCGACGATAGTTATTAGGTTTTGGATTATCGCTATAATCTTAGCTTTGATCGGATTAGCAACTTTAAAATTGCGTTAATGAATGTCGCAAAAAATAAAATTAAAAAATTATTCTTTTTTAGTATACGGGCTAGGTTCTACTGGCAAGTCAGTAATTCGATATTTCAAAAAAAATAAAATTTCTAAATATTTCGTTTGGGATGACAATAGAAAGTTAAGAAAGAATTTAAAAAATAAAAAAAAGTTAAACCTCATAGATACTATAAAAAAAGTAGATTATATAATATTAAGTCCTGGCATCAGCTTAAGAAACACAATAAATAAAAAACATTTAATTAAATATAAGAGTAAGATAATCTCCGATATAGATTTATTGTATTTAAGTGGTAAAAAATTTAAATCGATTGTTGTAACGGGAACTAATGGAAAATCTACAACTGTAAAGATTATAGAGCATCTTCTAAAAAGAAATAAATTTAAGGTTAAATCTGGCGGTAATATTGGAACGCCAGTGTTAAACTTAAATATAAAAAAAGATTCTTTTTTGGTTATTGAAGCATCCTCTTTTCACCTATCTCACTCAAAATTTATTCATCCAGATTATGCGCTATTATTAAATATTACAAACGATCATCTAGATTGGCACGGATCATTACAAGATTACATAAGATCTAAACTAAATTTATTTAAATTACAAAAAAAAAATAATTATGCTTTGATAAATGATAAATTTAAAAAAAACTTTAGAACAAAAAAGTTCAAAAGTAAATTGGTTCCAATTCAAAATAAACAATATTTAAAGATTAAATCTAAAATTAAAAATTCATATTTAAAATCAAGGGCAAACGATGAAAACATGGGCTTTGTTTTTACTTTAGCTAAAAAATTAAGAATAAAAGATAAAGATTTTATAAAATCTATGAAATCTTTTTTGGGATTACCTCATAGATATGAAATTTTTTTAAAATCTAAAAATATAACCTTTATAAACGATTCAAAAGCCACAAGTTTTCAAGCAGCAAAATTTGCTTTAGCAAGTTGTAAGAATATTTATTGGATAATAGGAGGTTTGCCAAAAGAAAAAGACAAGTTTAGATTAAAAGAATTTAAAAAAAATATAGTCAAATCGTACATTATTGGAAAAAATATTAATTTTTTTAAATTTCAATTACAAAAAAATTTAATTAGATACTGCATCTCTAAAAATTTAAAAAAATCTTTATTAGATATCTCAAAAGATATCAAAATATTTAAAAAATTGAATAATGTGATTTTATTGAGTCCAAGTGCAGCCTCATTTGATCAATTTGATAACTTTGAAGATAGAGGAAATAAATTTAAAAAATTGTGTAGAATAAATGCTAAAAAATTTGTTTAATTTTAAATTTGATAATTATTGGAGAAACATAGATAAAAAAATTCTTTTTGGTTTTATAATTTTATTTTTTCTAGGTCTTTTTTTTTCTTTTTCATCAACATCTTCATTAGCTGGAGAAAGGCTAAATAAAACGTTCTATTTTTTTTTTATAAAGCATCTAATTTTTACAATTTTTTCGCTTACTATTATGTTTCTAATTTCAGCAGTTGAAACTTCTTTTTTGAAAAAATTAATCATTCCACTATTTTTAATAGCTTTTTTACTTTTATTATTAGTGCCTGTTATTGGTGTAGAAGTAAAAGGTGCAAAGAGATGGTTAGACTTATATTTTTTACGAATACAACCAATTGAGCTTTTAAAACCTTTTTTTATTCTAGCTTCAGTAAAAATATTAACTCTAGAAAAATTTAAAAACTCACAAATAAAATATCTATTAAGTTTCCTTTTATTAGCCTCAATTATAATTTTATTAATTGAACAACCAGATCTTGGTCAATCAATCTTGCTGATAGGTAGCTGGATTGCGACAGTTTTTATTGCTGGAGTGAGCTTGTTATATATCTTTAGTTTTTTTCTATTATTTATTCTTATCCTAGGAAGCTTATTATTTTTTATGCCAGAAAAATTTGGCTATATAATCAATCGCTTAATTACTTTTTTTGACCCAAGTAAAGGTGACAATTTTCAATCATCCAAGGCGTTGGACGCAATTAAACTAGGTGGTCTCAAAGGACAAGGTATGGGAGAAGGCATATTAAAAGATAGTGTGCCAGAAGCTCACACAGATTATATAATAGCAGTTATTGCAGAGGAATTTGGCTCTATTGCTTCAATCTTAATTATAACAATTTTTTTATATATCGCTTTTAGAATAATAAAAATTTGTGTTCAAAAAAACGATGAATTTTTAAAAATTTCATTATGCGGACTTACATCATTGCTAATTTTTCAAACATTTATTCATATTGGTGTAAATACGAGCTTATTACCTACAACCGGTATGACTTTACCTTTTTTAAGCTATGGAGGCTCTTCACTTTTAGGAAGCGCTATTCTAGCTGGAATAATTTTGAATTATACAAAAATCAAGTTTGATATTTATGACTGATAAAATGAATAAAGTTTTAATTGCAACCGGTGGCACCGGAGGTCACGTATTTCCAGCCTATGGCTTAGCCAAACATTTTAAAGAAAAAAATATTAATGTTGAAATTGTTTGTGATAAACGAGGCAACAGGTATTTAAAACAATTTAAAGATATTAAAATTTCAATAATTAATACATCAAGTATTTACAATAAAAATTTCATTCAAAAAATTATCTCTTTCTTAATAATTGTAAATTCAATTATTAAATCTTTCGTCTTATTAATTGGCAATAGACCTAATTTAGTATTTGGCATGGGGGGTTACTCTTCTTTTCCAATTTGTATTGTAGCCAGATTACTTAACATTCCATTTATAATTTATGAAAATAATTTACACCTTGGAAAAGCAAATAAATTTTTAATGCCTTTTGCGACTAAAGTATTTGTCGCAAGAAAAGAACTTACTGGAGTTCCAAAAAAACATGAAAAAAAAATTTGTCAAACTGGCAACATTATAAGAAAAGAAATTTTGAAATTTAAAAGAAATTTTGATTGCCTAGAAAATGAAAAAAAGATTAAAATACTTATTTTAGGCGGAAGCCAAGCCGCAAAAATTTTTGCAGAAAAACTACCAAAAATTTTTGAAAAATGTAATAAAGATGGCGTACCTCTAAAGATTTTTCAACAATGTTTGCCTGACCAAAGTTCTATTTTGTTGGATTTATACAGAAAAATTAATTTAGATTGTGAGATATTTAACTTTAGCAATGATATTTTGAATTATTTTTCAAAAGTAAATCTTGTCATTACTCGTGCAGGATCATCGATGTTGGCAGAACTAATTAATGTCAAAATTCCTTTCGTCTCAGTTCCTTTACCTTCTTCAGCAGACAATCATCAGTTAAAAAATGCTATTTATTATGAAAAAAATCAGTATAGCTATCTCATAGAAGAAAAAAATTTGGATGAAGAATTATATAAATTAATAAAAAAAATAAATGATAATAGATCTTTATTAAATCAAATGATAGCCAAACAAAAATCATATTCCGATGAATCAGTGTACAATATTATTGATGAAGAAATTAATAAGATTATTAAATGAAAAATATTAATCTAGGCCAGAAAGAAATAATACATTTTATTGGTATCGGTGGTATCGGTATGAGTGGATTAGCTCAGGTTATGAAAAGAATGGGTTTCAAAATTCAGGGAAGTGATCTAAATAAAAATAAAAGCACATCTAATTGTAAAAAATTTGGCATAAAAATTTTTATAGGCCATTCAAAGAAAAATATTAAAAATGCAACCATAATTGTCAAATCTTCAGCAATTAAGAAAAATAATATTGAAATTAAAGAAGCAAAGAATAAAAAAATTCCAATTTATTCCAGAGCAGAAGTTTTGGCCGATGTTGTATCTTTAAAAAAGAATATTATAATAACAGGTTCACACGGCAAAACTACAACTACATCTTTAGTAGCAAAAATTTTATCAGATCAAAATTTAGATCCCACTATCATAAATGGAGGTGTTATTAATTCACTAGGAAGCAATGCAAAGTTAGGTAAAGGTGATTGGTCTATTTTGGAGGCAGACGAGTCAGATGGAAGCTTTTTAAAATTACCAATTAATTATTCGATTGTAACAAATATTGATGTGGAGCATATGGATTATTATAAAAATTATAGAAATCTTGAAAATGCTTTTATACAATTTATTAACAAAACTCCTCCAATAGGCAAGTGTTTAGTCTGCATAGATAATAGAAGTATTCAAAATGTCTTAAAAAAAACAACTAATAAGAACATACTTACTTATGGCTTTAATAAAAATGCCAATTATAGAATTACCAATGCGAAATATAAAATTTCTTTCTCAACTTTTGACTTGCATTATAAAGATTTTAAAGAAAGTAAAAGAATTATAAAAAATATTAACTTAAAACTTTTAGGAGAACATAATGTTCTTAATGCTGCAGCTTCTATAGCGATATGTTTAAATCTAGGAGTAAATATAAATACTATTAAAAAATCTCTAAAAAATTTTTCTGGAGTTCAAAGGAGAATGACAAAAGTTTTTAATAAAAATGAAAATGAATTCTTTGATGATTATGCACATCATCCAACAGAAATTTCTTCTATATTAGACGGTGTTAAAAAAGTTTATATAAAAAGAAAAATTATTACAATTTTTGAACCTCATCGTTATTCAAGAGTTATGTCTTTAAAAAATGCATTTTCAAAATCTTTTAAAGAAGCGGATTTAGTTTTGATGTGCCCACTTTATCCAGCAGGAGAAAAGAATAAATTAAATTTTGATAGAATAAACTTTGCAAAGCTAATATCACAAAATTCAAAAACTCAAGTGGTACTTGTAAAAAACCAGAACGAAATATCAAATTATTTGAAAAAACACTTACTTAAGGATGAAATAATTATAGGTATGGGCGCTGGATCTATCTCTAAGTGGATGAGAGAATTAAAGTATAGTTTATGAATATAGAGAAAAAATATTTAAAGGAAAAATTTGGTAAAAACTTAATAATAAAAGAGAATTTATCAAAATATAATTGGTTTAATCTAGGAGGTCCAGCAGATATATTTTTTCGCCCTGAAAATAAAGATCAACTTAAAGATTTTTTACAAAATATAAAAGATTTAAACTTAAAAATAAATATTATAGGGGCAGGTTCTAATACTTTGATAAGAGACTCGGGTGTCAAAGGTGTAGTTATAAAATTAGGGTCTAAGTTTTCTCAAATCAAATTGATCTCTAATAATATATTAGAGGTGGGTGCTGCAACTCTAGATAAGAAAGTTTCTGATTTTGCGAAAGAAAACAATATTAGTGATATGGAATTTCTTTCATGCATTCCTGGTTCTATTGGCGGTGCAATTATAATGAATAGCGGTTGTTATGGGTCAGAAATTTCAGAAATCTTAATTTCTATTAAAATTTTGGATCAATTTGGAAATGAAAAAGAACTCAAAAGAGATGAAATTGAATTTTTTTATAGAGGTTGTAACATTCCAGAGGAATATTTAATTTTGTCAGCAAAATTAAAAGGGACATTATCCACTAAAAAATTAATTGCCAAAAAACAAGAAGAATTAATTGAGAGAAAAAAAATGGATCAACCTAGCAGAATAAAAACTGGAGGAAGCACTTTTAAAAACCATAAACACAAAAAGGCCTGGGAGTTAATTAAAGAGTCTGGTTGTGATAAATTTTCAATAGGTGATGCAAAAATTTCCGAGAAACACAGTAATTTTTTCATAAATAATGGAAACGCAAAAACTTCAGATGTTGAGCAATTAATTAATAAAGTTAAAAAGGAAGTTTACAACAAAACTGGCATAAACCTCGAATTAGAAATCAAAATTATTGGAAATGAAAAATAAAAGAGTTTTAGTTGTTCTTGGTGGAAATTCAGGTGAGAGAAAAGTAAGTCTCGAAAGTGGAAAAGCTTGTATAAAAGCTTTAAAAAAAATTGGATATAAAGTATCAGCATTTGATCCTAAAGAAAAACCACTCAACCTAATCAATAAGAATAAGGTGGATGTAATCTTTAATGCTTTGCATGGAAAAGAAGGAGAGGACGGGGTTGCTCAAAGTTATTTTGAATACTTAAGAATCCCTTATACTCATTCTGGAACAATAAGTTCCTATAATGCTATGAACAAAGTAATTTCAAAAGAAATATTTAAAAAAAACAAAATTATCTCACCAAAATATTTCGTAATTGAAAAAGAAAATTACATGAAAAATAAATTAGCCTCACTTATAAAAAAAAATGGTATTAAATTTCCTATTGTTGTCAAACCGATTAATGAAGGATCTAGTCTAGGAGTGAATATTTGTAAAAATATTATTTATTTAAAAAAAAGTGTAAAATATCTTTTCAGAAAATATACACAGTTAATTTTTGAACCTTTTATTGGTGGGCAAGAAATTCAGGTTGCTGTTATTAATGGTTCTCCATTAGGAGCTATAGAGCTTAAACCTAAGAGAGAATTTTATGATTATAAAGCAAAATATTCTAAATCTGCAAATACAATTCATATTATGCCTGCAAATTTAAAAACATCAAAATATAAAGAAGTTATGCAAATAGCGACTAAGGCTCATAATGCTTTAGAATGCAAAGGGGTAACTAGATCAGATTTTAAGTTTTTTAAAAATAAATTTTATTTGTTAGAAATTAATACTCAACCTGGAATGACAAGTTTGTCTTTAGTACCTGAAATAGCAAAGTTCAGAGGTATGTCTTTTGAAAAATTAGTTTTAAAAATATTACTCAATGCTGGTCTAAATAGATGAAAAAATCATTTATAGGTTTTTTTCTACTTTTAATTCTACTCACAACATATGTCCCAAAATTTGATTTAAGCAAAAACTTTAATTATTTAATCAAAGAAATCAAAGTAAATGGCAACTCTATTATCAAAGATGAAGAAATATTGAAAAAGTTAAATTTTTTATACAAAGAAAATTTATTTTTCTTAAACATTGAAAAAATTGAAAAAAAATTACAAAGCGAAACTTTTATTGAAAGCTATAAAATAAAAAAGATTTATCCAGATACCCTCAAAATAACTATTGTAGAAAAACTACCAATCGCAATAATTTTTAATAAAAAAAAAAAATTTTACATATCGGATAAAGGAAATTTAATAAATTTCGAAGAAATTGAGATTTATGAAAACTTACCAACAGTTTTAGGAGATAAAGAAAAATTCTATATTTTATATAAAAACCTGAAAGATATAGAATTTCCATTGGAAAGAATAAAATCTTTTTATTATTTTGAAGCAGGAAGATGGGATCTCTTATTGCTGGAGGATAAATTAATTAAACTTCCAATAGGCGATTATTTATTTAGCCTTAAAAACTATATGGAGTCAAATAACGATAAAAACTTTAAAAATTTTAAAATCTATGATTATAGAATAAAGGATCAACTAATTCTTAATTGATAAGTATGTCTAATGAATTTCCTAAACTTTTTGTTGAAATTAACGAGTCAAAAATAATTTTTGTTGCTGGTATTTATGATGAAAATTCAAATTTTTCAATTGTAGAAAAAAATATTCTTTCTTCGGGTAAATTTTTTAATGATGAGTTAATAGACGTAAATAAATCTGTTGAAATAATAAAAAAAAATATAGAAATAATTGAGAATAAAGTAAGTTATACGTTTAAAGAAATTGTAGTTATACTTGATAAATTTAGTTGTTCCTGTGTCAATGTTTCGGGTTATAAAAGATTAAATCAATCTCAAATCCTTAAAGAAAATATTTCGTATATTTTAAATTCTTTAAAATTAAATATTTCAGATAATGAAAAAGATAAAAGTATTCTACATATTTTTAATTCTAAAAGTGTTTTAGATGGTAATATTTCAAACAATCTGCCAATTGGTTTGTTTGGAAATTTTTATAACCATGAATTGACATTTTTTTTGATGAAAAAAAATGATTTAAAAAATATTAAACAAATATTCAACAAAAACAGTCTTAATGTAAAAAAAATAATTAATAAAAGTTTTATAGAGGGTGTTCACCTAATTGAAGAAAACACGAATATCGACACTTTTTATTTTATCAAAATTAAAAAGACCTCTACAAATATAAGTTTTTTTGACAATTCAGCTTTTAGATATTTTGAAAAATTTAATTTTGGAACAAATTTACTGCTACAAGATATTTCAAAAGTTTCCTCAATCAATTATGAAACAATTAATAATATTTTAATCGATGGAATTTTAAATAAAAAAGATTATGAAAAAAATGAATTTATTGAAAAGGAATTTTTCAAAAATGATAATTTTAGAAAAATAAAGAAAAATTTATTTAAAGAAATAGTAAAAGCGAGAATAGAAGAAATTTCTAATATTATTTTATTTAAAAACACTAATATAAAATCCTCACAATTTGTTGCTGAAAAAATTTTTGTTGTCATAGAAGATGATCTTATTTATAAAAATTTTAATAATGATTTTAATTTTTATTTTTCAAAAGATTTTATAAAGAGTATAACGGTATCAAATGATTTTGAGACTGACTCTATATTCTATAAAGCTGCTCATTTATCAGCATTCGGTTGGAGAAAAGAAGCTGTTCCGATACTACAAACAAAAAGTTCATTAATTACTAGGATTTTTAAGACTATATTTGAATAAAAATTGTTTTTTTTTGAAACATTTGTTGTTTTAATTTGAGTTATTCTATTCGGTATATAACCCCTAATGTTCAAAAATTACCAAAAAACTATAAACGACAGAATTACCTTTAAAGGAATAGGGTTGCACAATGGCCAACCTGTAAACTTAGTTGTAAAACCGGCCAAAGAAAATTTTGGAATAAAATTCTGTAGGGTTGATATAGAAAAAGATAATTTAATCGATGCAAATTATCAAAACGTTGTTGAACCAGTTTTGTGTACGAAGATTAAAAATAAACAAGGTGCTACAGTATCTACAGTTGAGCATTTGATGGCTGCTTTTTTTGGGGAAGGAATAGATAATGCTTTAGTAGAAATAGACTCTCCAGAAGTACCAATTTTAGACGGATCAGCTAATGAATTTGTAGAAGAAATTAGAAAAGTTGGAGTTAAGAGCCAAAGAGAAAAAAGAAAATTTATTAAAGTTTTAAATAAAATCGAGGTAAAAGATGGAGAAAAATATATTTCAATTGAACCTTTGGATAATGACCTGATCGTAGATTTTGAAATTATCTATGATAATCCCCTAATAAGAAAAAGAAGACAAGAGTTTAAATTAAGCAATTCCGATTTAGCAAATATTTATTGCTCGAGAACTTTTTGTTTATATGAGGATATCGATTTTATTAAAAGCCAAGGATTAGCAAAAGGTGGATCACTAGATAATGCAGTAGTTGTAAAAGGAAGTGAAATTTTAAATGAGGACGGACTTAGAAATAGACATGAATTTGTCAATCATAAAATTTTAGATTGTCTAGGAGATTTAATGCTTTCTGGATATAGATTATCTGGTCACATAAAAACATCCCAAGGTGGCCATGCTTTAACTAACAAATTGCTAGTCAAATTTTTTTCAAACAGTTCTAATTGGACTTTAGTAAGTGGAGATACTCTTGAAAAAAAAAATCAAGGTGAAGAAACATTAAAAAAATCAGTTTCGGCAAGTATATAATAATACTAAATTTTACGTTATATAATTTATTTGATATGAATAGAGAATGTATCAAAAAATTATTATTATTTTCTTAG
>MDTA01177868.1_pt1 | contig 17678 bp, 18 predicted proteins | sample 811151 | NCBI WGS metagenome assembly MDTA01 (sample SAMN05326648, study PRJNA326480) | marine metagenome | isolation source: seawater | place: Indian Ocean: South | collected 2010
ACCTGCAGCAGTATATATTTTGTTGTCACACGTCAAAAGAAAGTCTATTAAGCATATAGCTTAATGGATAATCAAATTTTTAATTCTTACTCTAAAATATCAAGCTTAAATGTTTCACGTGAAACTTGTAATGACCTTGAACGCTTTGTTTCAATGATTGAAGAAAAAAATAGAGAAATTAATATAATAAGCAGAAAAAAAAGCGAAAAAGAGTCTATCAGAGATCGACACATAGTAGATTCAGCTCAAATAATTGATTTTATTGATTTAAATAGCAATACAACTTCTGATTTAGGAACGGGAGGGGGAATGCCGGGACTAATTGTTGCAATAATAATGAAAAATTTGAAAAATAATATGAAAATCAACCTTTATGAAAAAAGCTATAATAAATGCATTTTTTTGAGAGAGGTTTCAAAAAAATTAAACTTGAATACTATCATAATTCAAAAAGATATTTTTACAGTTAAAAATATTGAAACAGGTACAATAATGTCGAGAGCTTTTAAACCAATGCCGGTAATTCTCGATTTAGTAAATCAAAATTTTAAAAAATATAAAAATATAATTTTATTTATGGGTGGCACAGGAAGAAAAATTTTAAACGATACACTCAAAGAATGGGATTTAGATTATGAAGAAAAAAAAAGTTTAACGAATGAAGAGTCTTTTATATTAAACATTAAAAAAATTAAAAAAAAAATTTCATGAAAATAATTTCAGTAATAAATCAAAAGGGTGGAGTAGGTAAAACAACTACGGTTATAAATCTAGCTTCGGCATTATCCCAACAGGGAAAAAAAATTTTAGTAATTGATCTAGACCCACAAGGAAACGCTACAACAGGATTGGGATTATCTAACACTGAACAATCGGATCAAACAATTTATGGAATTTTAAATGGAACAAAAGCTATTTCAGATGTAATCAAGAAAACAAAATTTGAAAATTTAGATTTAATCTCATCAAATGTAGATCTGTCAGGACTAGAAGTCGAAACAGCAGGGGATAGTGATAGAGCCTTTATTTTAAAGCGTAAATTAACCCCTTATTTAAATGATTCTAGAGCACTATATGATTATATTTTGATAGACTGCCCACCATCTTTAAGCTTGTTGACTGTAATGGCATTAGTATCTTCAAATTCACTTTTAGTTCCTCTTCAGACAGAGTTTTTTGCTTTAGAGGGTTTAACTCAGCTTATGAAAACTATTGAGAGAATAAAAGTTAATCTTAATCCTGATTTAACAATACAAGGAATACTTTTAACGATGTATGATAGAAGAAACAAATTATCTTCTCAAGTTGAAGCTGAAGCCAGAAATTACTTTAAGGAAAAAGTTTACCAAACAGTAATACCAAGAAATGTCAGATTATCCGAAGCACCGTCGCATGGTATACCAGTTTTAGTATACGACAAAAATTGTTCTGGAAGTAAATCATATTATAGTTTTACAGATGAATTTGTTAGCCAAGAAAACATGGTTGGGAGTGCTGCGTAATGAATTCAAAAATTAAAAAAGGATTAGGAAGAGGCCTATCTTCTTTAATTGGAGAAACAAAAGTTGAGAATAAAACAAATAAATTAAGTTTAAGTGAAATTATTCCAAATAAATATCAGCCGAGAAAAGATTTTGATGAAAATAATTTAGAAGATTTAACTAACTCAATTAAAGAAAGAGGAGTTATCCAACCAATAATAGTCAGGAGATCAAATAATGATGATGCTAAATATGAAATTATCGCAGGCGAAAGAAGATGGTTAGCAGCGAGAAGAGCAGGACTACACGATATTCCAGTAGTTGTAACTGAAGCCGATGACTTAAAATCTTTAGAATTTGCTATTGTAGAAAACGTTCAAAGACATGATCTAAATCCACTTGAAGAAGCACAAGGATATAAAAGACTAATTGATGAATTTTCATATGATCAAGAAAAAGTATCAAAATTTATTGGTAAAAGCAGAAGTTACATTTCTAATGCTTTGAGATTATTAAATTTACCTTCAACAGTAATTAGATTTTTAGAGGATAAAAAAATTACTGCAGGACACGCAAAGATTTTAGTTGGTTTAGAAAATGCTGAATTTTTAGCTAATAAAATTATAGAAAAAAAATTATCTGTAAGACAAGCTGAAAATTTAGTAAAATCTTTAAGAAAAAATATTAGAGTATCCAATAAAAATATTGACCCTAATATAAGAGATTTAGAAAGATCTATTTCAGAAAAAGTTGGATTAAATGTAATAATTAAAAATACAAAAAGAAACAAAGGCACAATTACTTTTACATATAAAGAAATTGACCAACTAAATAAAATAATTGAGATTATTAAATCTAACTATTAGCTGCTGTTATTTTTTCAAGAATAAAATTATTAGTCAAGAAACTTGAGATTTGAGAATTTTTTTTTATTAGCATTTCTAGATCATTTACTTCGACTATAAGATTTTGTATTTGTTCTAAGTTCCATAAATTTAGATGTTTTTTAATAATATCCTTTTCTTTCCAAAAAATAAGTGGTTTATGATTTGATAATACTTCATCAACATTTCTTTTAATCTCAATTTCTAATTTAAGATTTTTTAATCTTTTTAATTTATATAAAAAAGTTTTTAATATTAAAATACTGTCTTCAGGATAAGAATTATTTTCGTTTAAAATTTTTAATGTTTTTTTTTTGTTTTTTGCCAAACATTGGTCTATTAATTCAGAGATATCATAATTTTCAGCTAAATTCGTCAGCTTTAAGATTTCTTCTGTGTTAATATTTTTTTTACTGAGACTATAATTGTAAATTTTTTCCATTTCGTTTTTGAGATTAATACGATCACCTTTTGATCTTTCTACAATTAAATTAATATTTTGAGAGGATATATTTATTTTTCTCTCTCTAAAAAAATTTTGAGCTATCATTAGTAAAGTTTGATTGTTATCTTCATAAAATGGTACAATTATAGCACTATTGTTTTTCTCAAAAAGATTTCTAATTTTTGATTTTTTTTCAAGTACACCTGCTTTCAAAATAAATCTTAAGTCCTCAATTTGTTTATTTATGATTTCTTCTATTATTTTAAAAATTTTGTCAGATGCTCTGTTGATAATTACAAGTTTATCATTATCAAAAAATGATTTATTTAAAATTTCTTCACTAAAAACTTCAGTATTATTAATTATTTCATTTTCATCATAGATATAAATATTTTTTGAAAAACTTGGTTTTAATACACTTTCAATCACCTCTTCAATAAGGCCCTTATTATTGCCATAAAGTAGATAAAAATTTATTTTTTTATTAATTTTTTTTTTTAGCTCATAGTATTTAACGATCATTTCAAGTTCATATAAAAGATTATTTCTTCAATAATTTCATTAATAATATTATTTTTCACTTCATCCTGATAAGTTACTAGATCAAATTTATTATCACGATTACTATAAGCGAAATTTTTATTAAAATTCTTACTTTTTTTAATAATATCGTTTTCTTTAACTATTAATTTTACTATTGCAGTTGATCTGTATGAGGTTACTTGACCTTTAGAATTTTTAGATGTTTCTTCTACTTTAAACGAAGTAGTTAATATTAACTCTCTCGATTTTAGATTGTTATCATTTTTTTTTATTGATAATGAATTTATTATTTTTCTGTTAATTTCTTTATCTCCATTCAGAGTTATCAAAGAAAAATTAAAATTATCTAAATTTTGATTTGTATAAATCGGATTATATCCACATGCTGTAGTAATTAAAAATATTGTTAATAAAATTTTTTTCATCATTTAATAATATAATTGATCAATCTATCTTTAACATATATTGTTTTTATTAATTCTCCACTTTTTAAATATTTATCTATTAATTTTTCTTCCTTGATTCTTTTTAAAATTTGATCTTCTTGTAAATTTTTTTCAATAGAAATTAAATTTCTTTTTTTTCCATTAACTTGAATTACAATTTCGATAGTTTCTTTATTTAAATACTTTTTATCTATAATTGGCCATGAAATTTGACCTGAAAAATTTGATTTATTAAGACACTCATTAGCAATATGGGGAATAACTGGCAACATAGTTAATATCATTTTTTCATAGCTATTTTTCAAATTTTCAAAGTTTTCATTTTTTTCAATTAAATTTTTCAAATAGCTATATATTTCATGGTAAGACGCAATAATTACATTATATCTAAATTTTTCAATAGCATGATTTATTTTAAAAATGATTTGGTTAGTAAAAAATTCTAGCTCCTCACTTTTTTGTATTTTTTTTGTTTTTAAAACTTCGCAAATTTGTTCATTTAATATCCAAAATTTTTGAATGAATTTATATGATGATGTAATTCCACTATCTGACCATTGAATGTCTTTTTCAGGTGGACTGTCTGCTAAAATAAAAAACCGAACAGCGTCGGCTCCAAATTGGTTGATTATATTTTCAGGGTCTATGGTATTTCTTTTTGATTTAGACATTGACTCAGAAGGACCAACATTAACTTTTTCAGAAGGATTTTTTTTTAAAAAAAAATCTTTTCCATCATCAGAAAAGACTTCATCTGGACTTATCCAATTATTATTTTGATCTTTGTATGTCTCATGACAGACCATCCCTTGAGTAAATAATCCATTAAATGGTTCTTTAAATTTGATGTTACTGTTATTCAAACTTAAAGCTCTCATGAAGAATCGAGAATATAACAAATGCAATATTGCATGTTCAACACCACCAATATATTGATCTACAGGCATCCAATAGTCGATATCTTTTTTTTCAAACGGACTTGATTTGTTTTGTGCTGAACAAAATCTTAAAAAATACCAGGATGAATCCACAAATGTATCAAGAGTATCGGTTTCTCTTATACATTTTTTTTGATTAATGATTACTTGCTTCCATTCTTTTTGAGAATCTAGTGGGTTGCCGGTTGTGTTTATTTCAATATTTTCAGGTAATTTTACTGGAAGATATTTTTCAGGTATTTTAATTATATTGTTGTCTGCATCGTAAGCTATTGGTATTGGGCATCCCCAGTATCTTTGTCTAGATATACCCCAATCTTTTAATCTAAAATTAATTTTTGTTTTTCCTAATTGTTTTTCTTCCAAAAGTTTAATTGTCTTTCTTATTGACTCATCTGGAACTTGAAGATTGTTAAGAAATTTTGAATTTATTAAAAGTCCTGGTCCAGTGTAAGCTTGATTCTTAACTTTATAATCATCGTTTTCTTCTTTAGGCTTAACTACAGTCTTAATTTCTAAATTATATTTTTTTGCAAAATCAAAATCTCTTTGATCATGCGCAGGACAACCAAATACAGCACCAAAACCGTAATCCATAAGAACAAAATTAGCAAAAAAAACAGGAACTTTCTTTGACTCATCAAGCGGATTAAAAGCCGTTAAATTTGTCTTAAAACCAATCTTTGAAGCCTGAGCAATCGATTCTTCTGTTGTACCTGTTTTAGAACATTCCTTTTTAAATTTTTGAAATTCTTCTAAATTCTCGTAATATTTTGAAATCGGATGATCGACAGACAGTGCTAAAAAAGAAAATCCAAATAGAGTGTCAGGTCTTGTTGTATAACATTTGATCGATTTTATGTCTTTTGATCCATCTATTTTAAAGTCTATTTCACAACCGAAAGATTTACCAATCCAATTTTTTTGCATAATTTTCACTTTTTCAGGCCATTCATTCAATAGATCTAGATCAGCAAGTAACTCTTCTGAAAAATGTGATATTTTAAAAAACCATTGATTTAGTTTTTTTCTTTCAACTAAAGCGCCAGATCTCCATCCTTTTCCGTCAATCACTTGTTCATTTGCTAATACAGTTTTGTCTATGGGATCCCAATTGACATAACTTTCTTTTCGATACACAAGACCTTTGTCATAAAGATCAAGAAAGAGTTTCTGTTGATGTTTGTAATAATTTGATGAACATGTGGAAATCTCTCTTTTCCAGTCGACGGAAAGTCCAAGTTTTTTCAATTGAGACTTCATCGTTGAGATATTATCTTCCGTCCAAGTTTTTGGGTTTAAATTATTTTGTTTTGCTGCATTTTCCGCTGGCATCCCAAATGAGTCCCATCCCATAGGATGCATAACATTAAAGCCTTTTAAAGTTTTATAACGAGACAAAACATCACCAATTGTATAATTTCTTACATGACCCATATGTATTTTTCCAGATGGATATGGAAACATTTCTAAGCAATAAAATTTTTTTTTATTTGGATCAATTTCTGAGTCAAAAATTTTATTTTTTTCCCAGTGATTTTGCCATTTAATTTCTATTTCTTTAAAATTATATCTTGAAGGATTAGGCATCAAAATTACTTTTTTTTAAAAGTTTTTTGGAATCTTATATTCTCCGCTTTTTTCTTTAAATTTAACACGGTCTTGTTTTTCAATTATTGCAGCTTGTTTTAATATTGCAAACTTAATTTCACTGTTAGTTGTATTTTCTATTTTTGTTATTCTACAATTTCCATTACTTTGACAAATTCTTTTGTGTATTATTACATTAATTGCATCAGATCTAATTTCATTAGTTAGAAATCTTACAGCAATTTTTATTTCCTCATTATTACCTTCGTCGCTAAACCAATCAGTAACAATTATTCCTCCCCCATAATCAACTACTCCAAGAGGTGCAAAACTAAGTTTTTGCATAGTAGCTCTCCACATTGGATTAGATGAAGCAAATAGAAAATCTCCTCCCTTTTTACCCAGATTAGAAATTCTAAAACCCCTGCCTTCTTCAATGTTCTTTTTTACCCTTTCGTCTGCATTTGGTGATACTTTTCTTGCATCACTAGGCTTATAAATTCCACAAGATTGGGTGAAAAAGAGTATAAAAGTAACAAAAACTAAAAATTTATTCATAATTATTGCGGCATCAAATATATTAAACCTTGTTATTTATAGGTTATTTAGACAAATAAAAGAAAGTTTTTTACGTGTGATATAAATACAACACTTTATATAAAATTCCACATTTTTTTGAATAATAATACTAAAAATCAAAAAAAATTATAATTTATCATCATTCATATATGAAAATAACAAAGGAGAAAATTATGGATAACTTTAAAAAAGTAGGTCTAACAGCTTTAGCTGGTTCTCTTGCAGCAGTTTCAGCAAATGCAGCTGAAATGTCAGTAAGTGGTGCTACGTTGTTAACTTACACTTCTGAAGACGAAACAGAAGTAACTGGTAACCCATTTGGTATGAAAACAAACTTATCATTTACAGCATCAGGTGATGTAAATGGTTACACTGTTTCATACATGCAAACTTCAGTTGATCAATTTGCTGGTATGTCATCAGCAAGATTGTCTGTTGATATGGGTGATATGGGAACAATTGCGTTCGACCAAGGTTCTGGTTCAGGTCTTGGAACAATCGATGATAAAACGCCAACTGCTGCAGAAGAAATCTGGGATGGTCTAGATGGAACAACTGCTGGTGGTTTAGTTGGAGCTGCTGGTTCAAGTGGTGTTTTCAACTACGTTAACTCATTCGGTGGTGTTACATTAAACGCTGCAGCTAGAAAAGGTTCAGGGACAAAAAACTCTGACGGTTCTTCATCAGGTGCTGGTCAAAGCGCTTGGGATTTTGCTTTAACTGGTTCAGGTGACATGATGGGTATTGATGGCTTATCATGGGGTACTGGATATGGTGAAGCTGAATCTGGTCAAGAAACTAACGCAGCTGGTTCGTACTCTGATGACAAACACTGGACAGTGTTTGCAAACTATGCAATGGGTCCTGCAACATTTGGTTACCAAATTTCTGGAATCCAAGCTGGTTCAAATGGTACAGCTGGTGAAAACACAGACGCGTGGGGATTAGCATTTAACGTAAATGATAATCTATCAGTATCATACGGTGAAAGAGAAGTTGAGTATGATAAAGCAAGTGCTACTAACGTAACCGAAGAAGGTGAAGGTATAGCTATTGCTTACACTATGGGTTCTATGAAAATTGCTGGAAACAGAAATGAAGTACAGAACAATGCTGGAACTTCAGGTAGTGATGACTCAATGACAGAGATTGCTCTTTCATTTGCGTTCTAATCATTATTTAAGTAATTAATTTAAAAGCCCCAGTTTTAACTGGGGCTTTTTTTTTATAGGCTTCTATCTAATAAATTTAAATACTTTTTATATTTATCAAAACTATTTAGAGAAGACTTGTAAATAGGTTTTCTAGCTTGCGCAGTGCTCATAGTTTTAATTGGAGTTCTATTTTTATGGAAGGTTAAACAATTTTCTTCCCAATTCAGATCACAAAAACTAATAATTTTTCTAATCTCATTTTCATTATTATTTATTAAATTCTCATAATCAACATCTAAAAAAGGTTTATTAATTTTAGAATTCCAAAACTTCATTAAGTTTGAATAGGATTGATAATATTTAACTAAATCAGACTCATTGTATGTAAAACCTAAACCTCCTTCAAATAAATTTTTATATAACGAAAGACAATTATTTTTTGGATCCCTTTTACAATGAATAATTTTAGCATCAGGAAATAATATTTTAATAAAACCTATCCATCTAAAATTTAAAGGTGCCTTATCAGTTATAAATTGTTCCTTAAAATCAAAAAAATTAATAAAATTTTCATAAATAGAGTTTACTATTTTGATTTGATTTTGATCATCTATAATCTCTAAAATTTTATTTAATTGTATTTCCTCATTATCCATAAAATTTTCTTTAATAATATTTGATAAAATCGGTAATTCTCCACCGCCAAAAACATTACTATGAGAAGTTATTATTTGTTCCACTAGTGAAGTTCCAGATCTAGGCATTCCTAGAATGAAAATCATCTTATTATTTTGATTAACTTCAAATTGATTAAGATCTATATCTTGAAAAATTTTAGTAATTTTATCAAGTAAGTTTATTTCGCTTTTGATATTGTAGTTTAAATATTCATTTTTTAAATCATTCCCTTTTTTTAAAAAATTGTATGACGTTTCAATTTTATTCATGTCTTCATTTGCTTTAGATAAACTAAAATAGATATCAATTTTTTCATTTTTACTTAAATCTAATCTGTCTAATTTTTGGATAATTTCTTTGTAATGCCAATTTTCATTTTCATATTTCATTGACTGGCTAATCAAATGATCTGCTTGAGTTAATTTAGGATTTAAAATTAAAGATTCTTTTGCAAATTTAATTGCTTTTTCAAAGTTACCTAAACCCTGATGTGCCAAAGCAAGCGAATATAGAATAATGGAGTTTTTAGGTTGAATTTCACAAGCTTTTTCATAAAGGCTGATAGCTTCATTAAACTTATTAATATCCCTTTTTAAGTTACCTAAATTAACATATGCATTTACATATTTTTTATTTAGACTGATTATTTCATTATATAAATTCTCAGCTAGATCATATTGCAAAAGGTTTTTATAAGATGTTGCTAAATTATTTTTAAGAGCTAAATTTTTTGGATCATACTTTAATCCAGTTATAAATATATCTTTAGCTTTTTTATGTTCACCAATACTTTGGTATGACGAGCCCAGTAAATTATAAAGTATTACGTATTCTGGAAATTTTTTTAAATATACAAGTGATTTTGAAATAATATAATTAAAATTTTTGGCATTAAAATTATTAATCAAAATTTGTATTTGTTTTTCAATAAAATTCTTGTTCATCTAAAGAAATTAGTTAAAATATTTTATCCCAGAAAATCCGTATGCGTTAGTCATTTTTAATTTTTTTAAATTTTTTTTATTAATTCCACCTAAAGCAATAATTTTTGACTTAATATTTAAAGATATAATATTAAATTTTATGACTCCAAGGCCTTTTCGATAGTTTTTTGTTTTAAAAAGAGGAGATAAAAAAATCAGCTTTGCTCCTTGTTTTTCTTTGATTTTAATCTCCGTTAAATTGTGGGCTGAGCCCATTATGAGGAATTTTTTCTTAAATTGATATTTTTTGATATTTAAAGATTTATTAAATGACGGAATATATGTTCCGTCTAAATCGTATCGATGAGAAATTTTTGCATTATTTGCTAGAAAAAATTTGATATTGTTTTTTTTGCAAATTTTTTTTATTTCCAATATTACATTTAAGTCTAATTTTTTATTGTAATTTCTATATATTAGACCAACATTTGATCTTAATTTTAAAATTTTTTTTTCTTCAAAAGAGTCTATAAAAGTAAATATTTGAGGAATTTTATAATGCATCAAAATATACTTAATCTACAAAAAATCGAAAAACAAATAAATTCGAAGAATGCAAACAATGAATCAAAAACAAAAATAATTGCTGTAAGTAAAACTTTTGCAATATCTGATATTAAACCATTAATAGATTATGGCCACATACATTTTGGTGAAAATAAAATACAAGAAGCTTTGAATAAATGGCCTGAAATTTTAAAGAAACATAAGAATTTAAAACTTCATATGATTGGAAGACTTCAAACCAATAAAGTAAAACAAGCCGTAGGTTTGTTTGATTTTATTCATTCTGTCGATACTATTAAACTTGCAGAAAAAATTTCATCAGAGCAAAAAAAAATCAATAAAAATATAAGTTTATTTATCCAAATAAATATTGGAAATGAGACCCAGAAAAGTGGAATTCCAATTGATGAGTTAGAAAATTTTTACAAATACTTGTCAAATATACTTCAATTAAATGTTGTCGGTTTAATGTGTATACCTCCAATAAAAATGTCACCAAATGAGGTTTTTAAAAAAATGAATGAACTAAACAGAAAAATTGGTTTTAAAGAATTAAGCATTGTGATGTCGTCAGATTATATTGAAGCTATAAACCACGGTGCAACTTTTGTGAGAATAGGTTCAAAAATCTTTGGTCAAAGAAAACGTTAAATTAAAATTTTTGTTTTTTTATTTATTAATCTAACAAGAATTTTAAAATCTTTTTTGTTTAATGCGATGCATCCTGCAGTTTTTTTGTAATCTTTGGTTAAGTGAATAAATATTGCACTCCCTTTTCCTAGAATTCTTTTTTTTGAATTATATAAAATTGGAATAAAGTAGTTATATTTATTGTCATTTCTAAAGAGCTTTTCGCACTTTATTCCTTCAGTTGAAATTATTAGTTTGTTATAATTTTTCCTGTCTCTATGATCATCACACCATCCCATTTTTGGTGTTATTTTTGTGCAAGTTAGTTTTGAAAATGGTTTTTTTACTCTATCTGCTCTATAAAATATATTTCCTAAATCAAATTTTCCTCTAGGTGTTTTCTTATCACCTTCTCTTTTAATTGAGGTTAAACCCTTTTTACCAATAGAACACTTAAAATAAAAATCATCAAACTTAAGTGTTTCTTTATTTTTTAGATAAATTAATTTATTCTTAATAAACATGAGTAATACTAAAATAATATTATATGATTGTTTGGATATCTATAAAATTTTAGATGAGTTAAAAGATACTCTTAAATTAAATGTCAAATATATTGAAAAAGAAATAGAGTTAAACTCCTATCTAAAAAATTTAGAAACTTATTTAATAATCACTAAAATAAAGAAAAAAGGACATGAAAATCAAATAATTTTAAAAGATTTTCCAATAAAGATAAATAAACTTTTAGAAAAAATAAATTTGGCAATTTTAAAAACAAATTTTAATTTAAAATCAAATATAAAGATTAAAAAATATTTTCTTAACTTAAATTCCAGAGAAATTTTCTGTAACGAAAAAAAAATGAAACTTACAGAACAAGAAATAAAAATTTTAGTATATTTAGAAAAATCAAAAAATACTGTAAATGTGGGAAAACTTCAGAAAGATATCTGGGGATACGGATCAAATTTAGAAACGCATACTGTTGAAACTCACATACATAGATTAAGAAAAAAGTTTTTAAATATTTTTAAAGATGATAATTTTATTAAAAGTTCAAAAGAGGGTTACTCGATACATTGAAAAAAAAAAATAAAATTGCTAAAGATCTGTTTACTAGGAAGTATAAACCAAGAGTATTAAAGCCAAAAAAAGGAAAGGGAAGTTTTGTTAGAAAAAAAAAGTGAAATTATCAGTATTGTTGAATTTGGATTAAAGAAACCTTGCGCCAATTTGCTGAATAATTTTTGCCGACATTTCTGTACCTTTTTTTAAACATTCTTGTTCTGAGAAATTATTTAAATAGCCATGAAGATATCCACTAGCAAATAAATCACCTGCACCAGTAAGATCTACAATTTTTAAATTTTTTTTAATACCAATCTCTGTAATTGTCTCTCCTTTTATGGATATCGCTCCTTTTTCTCCTCTTGTTATAACTAAATGTTTTTTGATTTGTTTACCAAAATTAATTATATCGTCAAAAATATTAGTATTAATTAATGATTTAATTTCTTCTTCATTTGCAAAAGTTATATCTAACTTGTTTTTTACCAAATCATAAAAATGAGGCTTGTGTCTATCAACACAAAATTTATCTGATAAAGACATTGCCACTTTATTCGAATTATCAATCGCTTTATCAAATGCTTTTTTAGGTTCACCCTCATCCCACAAATAACCTTCTAAAAGAGTTATTTGACTATTTTGAATAGTTTTTATGTCTATATCATTGTCATTGATCTTTCCTGCAATTCCTAAGAATGTGCACATTGTTCTCTCAGAATCTGGTGTAATCAAAATTAAACAAGTGCCTGTTGGAAGTGATTCTTTTTTTTTTGAATAAATATACTCAACTTTTTCACTTTTTAGGCCGTTTTCATATTTGCTTCCAAGATCATCATCTGAAACTTTTCCAATAAAACCAACTTTGTTACCTAGTTGTGAAAGACCAACAATTGAATTTGCAACAGATCCACCTGAAACAGTTTTTTTTATATCTAAACCAGAAATTAATTTTTTAAATTCAGACTCATCAAAAATTAATTTCATATTTCCTTTAGTTAAATTGTTTTGAGTAAGAAAAATATCTTCAACATTACAGATCACATCTACAATTGCATTTCCGATACCCAAAATTTTCATATTAAGCTTTTTTTGTTTTAAGTGGTTTTTTTCTATTAGGATAACAAGTAGTACAAATTTTACAAGAAATTCCAAAACAATCGCGTGCTTTACAAAATTCTCTTCCATAATAAATGATTTGTAAATGAAGCTTATTCCAGTTTTTTTTTGGAAATAATCTCTTTAAATCTTTTTCAGTTTGAGTAACATTTTTTCCATTAGTTAATCCCCACCTTTGGGCTAATCTGTGAATATGAGTGTCTATTGGGAAAGCTGGATATCCAAATCCTTGAGACATAACTACACTAGCAGTTTTATGACCTACACCTGGTAATTGTTCTAATTGATAAAAAGTTTTAGGAACTTTTCCATTATATTTTTTAATTAATATTTTTGATAAATTATAAATACTTTTTGCTTTAATTCTAAAAATTCCAATACGTTTAATTAATTTTTCAATCTTTTTTCTCCCTAATTTTACAAAATGTTCAGGTTTATAATATTTTGGATAGATATGTTTAGTGACGTTATTCACATTAACATCTGTACATTGAGCAGAAAGAAGTACAGATATTAGTAGTGTAAAAACATTTCTACTATGTAGAGGAACAACAATATTTGGATAAATTTTGTTTAGTGTTTTATTAATTATTTTTGCTCTTTGAATTTCATTCATTATTTGAAATTCATCAGATCTCTCATTGTGTAAAGACCTGGTTTTTTTTTCATCAACCATTTGGCAGCAGATAATGCCCCTTCTGAGTATAAAGCTCTATCAAAAGCTTCATGATTTAGAGTAATTATTTCTTTGCCACTCGAAAATTTGACTTCATGCTCTCCTATAATCTTACCTTTTCTTATGGAATTAAAATTTATTTTTTTACCATACGGAAATTTTTTTTTATTTAAATATCTATTTCCTACCAAATTATAGAAGTTTTTATTTTTACCAATAGCAATACCCTTACCCAACATTAGTGCAGTTCCTGACGGATAATCTTTTTTATGTTTATGATGAATTTCAAAAATTTTACTTAAAAAAGTTTTTCCAAGTGAATTAGAGGCTATCTCTGTTAAATACATCAGAAGATTGATTCCTAAACTCATATTTCCAGCTTTTAAAATTGGTATTTTTTTTGAAAATTTTTTGATTAAATTTTCTTCTTTTTTTGTGAAACCCGTTGTTCCGATTACAACTCTTTTTTTTAATTTTGATGCAATTTTCAAAACTTCAAAGGTGCATTTTGGAACCGTAAAATCTAAAATTAAGTTAGCATTTTTAAATATTTGTTCATTATTTAAATTAATTCTAAGTCCATTAATTTTTTTATTTATTTTTTTACTTTCCGTTAAAGCAACTATTTTAAAGTTTTTATCTTGTTTTGTAGATTTTATTAATTGTTGGCCCATACGTCCCAAGCAACCAGTTATAACTATATTTATTTTTTTCATTTCTAAATAAGATATGAAATTATTATCACAGATACAACAATTATAGACCAAATGAATAAATTTTTAATAAATGTTTTTGAATTAAAATTAGACCTTAAAAAATTGGGAAGAATAAGAATTAAAATAGCAATTAAAAAAATAGCTGGAATTATTTGCTCTAACCCCATTTTTAACTATTCCAAAAACTTTTAGCCTTTTGAAAAAATTTTTTTATGCTTGGGTTAGATCTCTCGTTTTCAATTTTTCTAAATTCTTCAAGTAAATTTTTTTGTTCTTTATTCAATGAAACAGGAACTTCTGTTTTTACTTGTACATATAAATCTCCAAAGTCGCCCCTACGCATAAAAGGCATTCCTTTCCCTTTGAGTCTAAATTGTTTTCCATTTTGTGTTCCTTCAGGGATTTTTATTTTTGCTTTACCACCATCAATAGTAGGTATTTCAATAGTTGTACCCAAGGCAGCATCTGCAAGCGAGATTGGAAATTCAAAAAATAAATTTACATCTGATCGCTTAAATAGTTGATGAGTTTCTACATTAATAAATAAGTATAAATCACCACTAGCACCGCCTCTTGTTCCTGCCTCTCCTTTACTAGCAAGTCTAATTCTAGTTCCATCATCAACACCTTTAGGAATAGTTACAGATATTTTTTTTGAAGTCTGCTTATTTCCTTGTCCATTACAGGCATTACAAGGATGAGTTATTTCTTCTCCACTACCTGCACATTGTGGGCAAGTTTGCTGCACAGTAAAAAATCCTTGATTTGATCTAACTCTCCCGTTTCCACCACAATAACTACATCGATCAGGACTATGACCAGGTTTAGATCCATTACCTTTACAAGTTGTACATTTTTCTGTTGTTGAAAATTGTATGTTTTGTTTTTTTCCTGAATAAGCTTCTTCTAATGATATAGATAAATCGTATCTTAAATCAGAGCCTCTATTGTTTGTACTTTGTCTAGAACTTCTTTTACCACCCCCAAAATCACCAAAAAAATCTTCAAATATATCTGAAAAGTCTGTACTGCTGAAACCACCAAATCCACCAAAACCACCTCTTCCGCCACCACCATTTTCAAATGCTGCGTGACCAAAATTATCATAATTTTCTTTTTTAGATTTATCTGATAAAATTCCATAGGCTTCGCTTGCTTCTTTGAATTTATCTTCAGCAACTTTGTCTCCTGGGTTTTTATCAGGATGGTATTTTACGGCTAATTTTCTGTAGGCAGATTTTAATTGTTCAGGAGATGCGTTTTTATTGACACCAAGCACATCATAATAATCTCTTTTAGACATATGTTTAACTTGGACAAATAGATGTCAGTTAAGCGCTTTTTTCTTTATTATCGTCTTTTACTTCTTCGAAATCCGCATCAACAACATTATCGTCTTTTTTTCCCTTTTCATCTTTACCAGTATTTTTGTCAGAATCTGGTTTAGTGCTTTGTTGTGATTTATAAATTGCTTCTCCAAGTTTCATAGAAGCTTGAACTAAAGTCTCAGTTTTTTTCTTTATGTCATCTATATCTTCACCTTTGAGAGACTCTTTAAGTGCACTTGAACCATCTTCAATCGCTTTTTTTTCTGTTTCAGAGATTTTAGATCCATGCTCCTTAAGATTTTTTTCGGTTGAATGTAATAAAGTATCGGCTTGATTTCTAACATCCACGGCCTCTCTTTTCTTTTTATCAGTTTCCTTGTTAGCCTCAGCATCTTTAACCATTTTTTCTATTTCCTCATCACTTAATCCGCCCGAAGCTTGAATTTGAATTTTTTGTTCTTTTCCAGTTCCTTTATCTTTAGCTGATACATTTACTATTCCATTTGCATCTATGTCAAAAGTAACTTCAATTTGAGGAACACCTCTTGGAGCTGGTGCAATACCAACTAACTCAAAATTACCTAAAATTTTATTATCTGTTGCCATCTCTCTTTCTCCCTGAAGCACTCTTATCGAAACAGCTGGCTGGTTATCTTCTGCAGTAGAAAAAACCTGACTTTTCTTTGTTGGAATAGTTGTATTTTTTTCAATAAGTTTTGTAGAAACTCCACCTAAAGTTTCAATACCAAGTGATAAAGGAGTAACATCGAGAAGAAGAACATCTTTTACATCTCCTTGTAGGACACCTGCTTGGATAGCAGCTCCCATAGCAACAACCTCATCAGGATTAACACTTTTGTTTGGTTCTTTTCCAAAAAAGTTTTTTACTTCTTCAATTACTTTTGGCATTCTAGTCATACCTCCGACCATAACAATCTCATCAATTTCATTTGCAGACACACCAGCGTCTTTAAGGGCTGTTTTGCAAGGTGGCATTGTTCTAGCAATTAAGTCCTCAACTAAAGCCTCAAGTTTTGCTCTAGTCATCTTAATATTAATATGTTTTGGACCAGTTTTGTCGGCAGTAATAAATGGTAAATTAATATCTGTTTGTTCTGTAGCTGATAATTCGATTTTTGCCTTCTCAGCTGCTTCTTTCAATCTTTGAAGAGCTAATTTATCAGATTTTAAGTCTATTCCATTGTCTTTTTTAAATTCAGAAATTAAATATTCAACTATAGAATTATCAAAGTCTTCTCCACCTAAAAATGTATCGCCATTTGTAGATTTAACCTCAAATACTCCATCACCTAATTCAAGAATTGAAACATCAAAAGTTCCACCACCTAAATCATAAACTGCAATTTTTTTATTTTGTTTTTTGTCTAAACCATATGCTAATGATGCAGCTGTTGGTTCATTTATAATCCTTAAAACCTCTAAGCCAGCAATTTTTCCAGCATCTTTAGTTGCCTGTCTCTGTGCGTCATTAAAATATGCAGGAACAGTTATGACCGCTTTAGATACAGGTTGGCCAAGATATTTTTCGGCAGTTTCCTTCATTTTCTGAAGAATAAATGCTGAAATTTGTGAAGGTGAATATTTTTCTCCTTTAGATTCAATCCAGGCATCACCTTTTTCAGATTTAATAATTTTAAATGGTGCAGCTTCAATATCTTTTTTAACAGTTGTGTCATCAAAATTTCTTCCAATTAATCTTTTTACAGCAAAGATAGTATTTTCCGGATTTGTAACTGCTTGTCTTTTGGCTGGTTGACCGATCAATTTTTCTTTATCATCTGTAAACGCAACAACAGACGGGGTTGTTCTTGTGCCCTCAGCATTTTCTAAAACTTTTGCTTGGCTACCTTCCATGATAGCAACACATGAATTTGTTGTTCCTAAATCTATAC
>MDTA01111750.1_pt1 | contig 17676 bp, 20 predicted proteins | sample 811151 | NCBI WGS metagenome assembly MDTA01 (sample SAMN05326648, study PRJNA326480) | marine metagenome | isolation source: seawater | place: Indian Ocean: South | collected 2010
AGAATAAAATGTGGATAGTTTTAAAATATAAAAGTAAAGAGAAACATCTTTTGCAAAAAAAACTAAAAGATTTAATTGGGTCCAATTTGATATTTTTTAATCCAAAACTAAAAATTGAAAAATTTAGTGGTAACAAACGTATTTTCCTAGAGAAAAATCTTCTGGAGGATTATTTAATTTGTTACAGCAAGGAATTTTTAAATCGATCTATTTTGCATAAAGTGAAATTTACACAGGGTGTAAAATACTTACTTGAGAATTTTATTTATAATCAAAAAGATATTATCAACTTTATTAAGCATTGTAAAAATTTTGAAGAAAATGGTTTTATTAATACAAATTTTTTTAAAGATATTAATTTTGCCAAAGGCCAGTTTATATCTGGACCATTCAGAAATTTGATTTTTGAGGTATTAGAAAGAAACCACAAAAATTTAAAAGTTTTAGTAGGAAATATTAAGACGACTATATCGGAAAAAAGTTCAAATAGTTATATTCCTGCTTAAATAAATAGTGATATATGATTAAACTTGATACAAGTAAATTTCAAGAATTGCGGAGCTATGCCTAAATCTGAGTTATCTAAAAACTTAAAAAAATTTAGACAAGTAGAAAATTTAGCACAAATTTTATACAAATTAAAAAATAAAGGAAAAAAGATAGTTCTATGCCATGGGGTTTTTGACTTATTGCATATTGGACATTTAAATCATTTAGAAGAGGCAAAAAAATTTGGAGATATACTTGTTGTATCACTTACAAAGGATCAGTTTATAAATAAAGGCGTGAACAGACCTATTTTTAAAATAAAAGATAGAATTAAAGCAATTTGCTCTCTTCAAGATGTAGATTATGTTACTGAAAGTCCACATGAAAGTTCTGAGCATGTAATAACGAAGTTAAAACCAAACTTTTATATTAAAGGACAAGATTATAAAAAATTGTCGTTAGACAAAAGTAAAAAAATTAAAAGTGAAAAAAAAGCAATTGAAAGGGCAAAAGGTAAAATTATTTTTACAAAATCTGAATTAAATAGTTCATCTAAATTACTATTTGATAGTAATATGATTTTTCCACTAAATCAAAAAAAATACTTATTAAAAAATACTAAAAATGTAACGATTAAAAATATTACAAATATTTTAGACAAAATAGAAAAATTGAAAATTTTGGTAATCGGAGAAACTATTATTGATAAATATATTTTTTGTGAATCAGTTGGAAAAGCAAGTAAAGAACCAATGTTGGTTTTAAAAGAAAATTATGAAAAAACTTTTCTTGGAGGTGCAGCATCAATAGCACAAAATATAAGAGGTTTGTCTAAACATGTTGATTTTTTGTCTGAAATTGGAAGTGTAAATAATTACAAGAATTTTATTTTTAATAAATTAAAAAATGTTAAGAAAATAATTTTTCAAAATAAGAATATTTCTACAATAGAAAAAAAAAGATATGTCGATGAAGTATCAAATTCAAAAATATTAGGTGTCTATAATGTAAACGATATTGAAAAAAATTCTCAAAATCATTCAAAAATTAACTTTTTTTTGAGTAAAAAAATAAAAAATTATGATTTAGTGGTAGTATCAGATTATGGTCATGGCCTTTTTAATAAAAATATTACAAAAATACTATTAAACAAATCAAAAAATTTGTTTGTGAACTGTCAAATAAATGCCAACAATAGAGGCAGTCACTCAATTTTAAAATATAAAGGAGTTAAAAACTTGATAATAAATGAATCCGAACTTAGATACGAGATGAGAGATAATCATACTGAAATAAAAGATTTAGTAAAAAAATTTTCAAAAGCTTATAAAGTTAAAACTCTTATAGTTACTAAGGGGAGTGAAGGTATTTTGTTTTATAAAAGATCAAACAATTTGTTTTTGACTGTGCCAGCATTTGCTAACAATATAGTAGATAAAGTAGGTACAGGCGACGTTATGTTAGCTACAATTTCTCTGTTTTTTTCAACAAGTAAAAACTATATCATCGGAATGCTGGCTGGTTCTATGTTTGGTGCAAAATCAATTGAAAAATACGGCAACGAGCAGGTAGTAAGCTCACCAGAAATTAAGAATTTTTTCTCAACATTTCTAAAACGTTAGATTAATGAATTGTGTAGTTACAGGTGGATGTGGGTTTCTAGGAAGTCATTTAGTTGAAAATTTAATTAAGTTGAAACACAATGTTACCGTGATAGATGATTTATCTTCTGGAAGAATTAATAATTTACATAATGTAAAAAAAAAATTCAAATTTATTAAAGCAAGTATTTGTAATTATAAAAAAATATCAAGATATTTTGAAAATACTGACTGGGTATTTCATTTAGCAGCAAAATCAGACATTGTTCCAAGTATTGAAAATCCTAAAATCTATTTTGAAACAAATGTTGATGGTACTTTCAATGTCTTACAGTGCTCAAGGAAAAATAAAGTAAAAAAATTTATTTATATCGCCTCTTCGACTTGCTATGGGATCCCAAAAAACTATCCAACGAGTGAGATGGACAAAATAGAGACAAAGTTTCCCTATGCGTTAACTAAGCATTTAGGTGAAAAACTAGTTCTTCATTGGGGCCAGGTTTACAAGCTCCCAGTCATTTCTCTAAGATGTTTTAATATTTATGGGACTAGATCTAGGACGACTGGTGCGTATGGAGCAGTGATGGGAGTATTTCTTGCTCAAAGAATTAATAAAAAACCACTCACAATCGTTGGTACCGGAAATCAAAAAAGAGATTTTACCTATGTCACTGATGTTGTGAATGCTATTTTAAAGGCAGCAAAATCAAAAATCAAAAATGAAATTTTTAATGTAGGAAGTGGACAAACGATTAGTATAAATTATGTTGCTAAACTAATTGGAGGTAAAAAAGTTTTTTTGCCTAAAAGACCTGGTGAACCAGACATAACTTTTGCTGATATTAAAAAAATTAAAAGACTATTAAACTGGAAACCAAAAATTAATATAAATAGCGGTATTAACAAACTTATAAATCAAATAGATTTTTGGAAAAATGCACCAGTTTGGTCAAAATCAAAAATTAAGATAGTGACAAAAAACTGGTTTAAATTGTTAAAATAAAATGAAAAAAATACTTTTAATTGGAGGAGGTGGGTATGTGGGCTCTCGACTTGTTGATTACCTTAAGCTCAATTATGAAGTTACAGTCTACGATCTTTTTATTTATGGTGATACAATTAATGAAAATAAAAGTGTTTTCAAAATCAAAGGTGATATCAGAGATCTTAATCTACTAAAAGAAATTATCCCAAAACATGAAATTATAATACATCTTGCATGCATATCGAATGACCCAAGTTTTGACTTAAATCCTGATTTAGGAAAATCAATAAATTTTGATCCATTTGAGTCTTTGATAAAAATTAGCAAGGATAACGGTATCAAAAGATTTATCTATGCTTCATCATCAAGCGTTTATGGAATAAAAAATGAAAACAATGTAGATGAAAATTGTAGTCTCGAGCCTATAACTGATTATTCAATATTTAAAGCAAAGTGTGAAGAGATTTTACTTAAATATACTGACAGAAGTTTCATTGGAACAATAATCAGACCAGCAACTGTTTGCGGTTATTCTAAAAGACAAAGGCTAGACCTTGTTGTAAATATATTAACAAATTTTGCTTATAACAAAGGAGAAATTCTGGTTTATGGGGGATCACAACTAAGACCCAACATTAATATAAAAGATATGTGTAGAGCATATATAAAGATATTAGAGTCAAATGAACAAGATATTAAGGGTGAAATATTTAATGTAGGTTATGAAAATAATTCAGTAAACGATCTTGCAAAAATTGTATCTGAAAATATTCAAAAAAAAGTTTTAATAAAGAATGTTCCCACGGACGATAATAGATCTTATCACATTTCATCAAAAAAGATTTTAAATAACATAGGTTTTAAGAATAAGTTTGACATAAAAGATGCTGTATGTGAAATTAGAGATGCTTTTAAAAAGAATTTATTTAAAGATCCCTTAAATAACGAAATTTATTTTAACATAAGAAGAATGAAATCCTTAAATTTAAAATGAAAGTAAGATATTCATATTTAAAACAGCAGTTCAACAATTGCCCGGAATTATGGAGAAAGCTAAAAAAATTTGTATCAACTGGAGATTTCACATTAGGAAAAGAACTCGAAGTTTTCGAAAAAAAATTTGCTAATTTGATTGGCACTAAATATGCTTTAGGAGTTAATTCAGGCACTGATGCAATAAAATTATCACTTAAAGCACTTGATATAGGGCCTGGAGATGAAGTAATTACAGCAGCAAATACTTTTGTGGCAACTGTTGGTGCTATTACTGAAATAGGGGCTAAACCAATATTTGTAGACTGCGATGACACTTTTTGTATTGATACAAAACAAATTGAAAAAAAAATCTCAAAAAAGACTAAAGCAATAGTTCCAGTTCATTTTACAGGTTATATGTGTAATATGAATGAGCTTAGTAATATTTCAAAAAAATATAATATTCCGATAGTTGAAGATGCATGTCAGTCAATTTTAGGTGAGTATAACAAAAAAAAAGCAGGAACTTGGGGTGTTACAGGGGCATTTTCATTGCACCCTCTTAAAAATATAAATGTTTGGTCAGATGGTGGGATAATTACATTAAATGATAAGAATGTTTTTAATAAAATAAAACTATTAAGAAATCATGGATTGAGAGATAGAGATAATGTAGAGATCAGTGGATATAATTCTAGGCTAGATACGTTTCAAGCTGTAGTTGGAAACTGGATATTACCAAAGGCAAAAAGTATTGCAAAAAAAAGAATTCAAAATGCAAAATACCTAGATAGTAAATTAAAAAATATTGAAGGAATAACTATTCCGCCAAGAAACAAAAAAATTAAAATTGTTTATCATCTTTACATTGTTTTTGCTAAAAAAAGAAACTCATTACTAAATTATTGTCTAAAAAATGGTATTGAAGCTAAGATACACTACCCAAAACCAATGGTTTTACAAAAAAATTTGAGATATCTTAAAAATAATAAAAATGACTATCCAGTTACGTGTGAACATACAAAAAAAATAATTACTTTTCCATGTGATCAACATTTAACCAAAAAACAATTAGATTACATTATTAAAACTGTTAAAAATTTTTATAAAAAATGAAAATACCCTATGTAGATCTATCTCTGAGTTGGAAATATGAGAAAAAATATTTATTACCTAAAATTGAAAATGTTTTCAAAAATGGAGATTTTGTTGGTGGAAAAGAAATAGATAAGTTTGAAAAAAATGTATCTAAATTATGTAAGACTAAATATTCAGTTGCCTTAAATTCTGGCACTGACGCCTTAACAATAGGATTAGTATTACTTGGAGTTAAAAGAGGTGATGAAGTTATAACTCCTCCAAATTCATTTATATCCTCAACAACTTCAATTTGGCATTTAGGAGCTAAACCAGTTTATGTTGATGTGATGAAAGACCAAAACATCGATCCAAAAAAGATATTAAAAGCGATAACAAAAAAAACTAAGGCTATAATGCCAGTTCATTTAACAGGCAAGGTTTGTGAAATGGATGAAATTAATTTTATATCAAAAAAATATGGAATTCCGATTATTGAGGATGCCGCACAGTCTATAGGCTCAAGTTACAAAGGGAAAATGTCGGGTAGTATTGGAGAGATTGGATGTTTTTCAACTCATCCTCTTAAGAATTTGAATGCTGGAGGAGATGGTGGATTCCTAACAACTAACAATAAAAATTTTTATTTAAAAGCTCTCAAGATGAGAAATCATGGATTGGAGGATAGAAATATTGTTAAAAACTTCGGTTTTATTTCTCGAATGGATACAATTCAAGCTGCAATTCTAAATTATAGAATTAAAGATTTAAGTAAAGTTATCTATAAAAGAAGATCAAATGCTAAATTTTACAATAAACATTTAGACAAAAATTTTTATCAACTACCTTATGAGCAAAAATATCAAACTAACACATATCATACCTACGTAATACAAACTCCCAAAAGAGAAAAACTAATTAAATATCTAAAAAAAAATAGAATTGGAACAGCAATTCACTACCCTATTCCACTTCATCTTCAACCAGCATCTAAATATCTTGGTTACAAAATAGGATCTTTCCCTAAGACTGAAGAACAATCAAAAAGAATTTTAACAATTCCTGTACATCAAAATTTAAAAAAAACAGAATTAAAAAGAATTGTCTTTTACTTAAATAATTTTGCAAAAAATAATTGACCAGTGGAAAATAAATTCGATAAAAGATCTAAATATCTAAGAAGTTTAATTGTTCGATGCTTAGTTGGGAGTAATAGAGGACATATGGGGTCCGCGATGTCTTTAGTTGAAATTTTTAGAGTCTTGTATGATCATATTATCAAATTTAACCCAAAAAAACCAAAGCTTGAAAATAGAGATAGAGTCATTTTAAGCAAAGGCCACGGATGTCTTGCACTTTATGCAATTTTAGCAGACAAAAAATTTATAAATTTAAAAGAATTAGATAACGTCTCTAGTTTTAATTCTTTATTGGGAGGCCATCCTGAGGCACCCAAGATTAAAGGGGTTGAGGCCTCTACAGGTGCACTTGGTCATGGCTTTCCGATAGCAGTTGGAATGGCATTAGCAGCTAAACTTAAAAAACAAAAACACAAAATTTTTGTAATTTTAGGCGATGGTGAAATAAACGAGGGTTCAAATTGGGAAGCTGCACTCTCTGCATCAAAACATAAACTTAATAATTTAAAGGTTATATTAGATTATAACAAAATCCAATCATATGGTTTTGTAAAAGAAGTGCTTAACCTTGAACCAATCAAAGAAAAATGGAAAAGCTTTGGTTTTAATGTTTCTGAAATTGATGGTCATAATGTAAATAAGCTAAAAAATAATTTTAAAAGATTTTACAAAGATAATAATTTCAATAAACCTTCGATCACAATTTGCCATACTATAAAAGGTGCAGGTTTTCCTTTTGCAGAAAATAATCCTAACTGGCATCACAGAAATAATTTTACACCTGAAGAGATAGATAATTTAAATAAATATTTGACTTAATTAATCTTAAATTATGAGAAAAACTTGCTTAGACCTGATTTATAAAATTGCAAAAAAAGATAAAAAAGTAATATTTATAGGATCCGATTTAGGTCCTGGTGTTTTAAATGAATTTAAAAAAAAAATACCATCTCGTTTTTTTATGGAAGGAGTTTCAGAGCAGTTCATAGTTGGACTTTCAGCTGGTTTAGCTATAGAAGGTTATAAACCTTACATTAACACAATTTCAACTTTTTTAACAAGAAGATGCTATGAACAAATCGTAGTAGATTTGTGTATGCATAATTTGCCAGTCAAACTTATAGGTAACGGTGGTGGGCTTGTTTACGCACCATTAGGACCAACTCATCAAGCTACAGAAGATATTGCTATTTTACGTGTTCTTCCAAACATTTCTATTATAGCTCCAAGTGATGCAGTTGAAATGGAAGAACTAATGAAACAAACAGTTAATTTAAAAGGACCTTTATATGTAAGAATTGCAAAAGGAGGTGATAAAATTATTCATAATAAAAAAGATAAAATAAGATTTGGAAAAGGATTGGTTAAAATAAAGCCAAAAAAACAGCTTATAGTTAGCACTGGAGTGATGACGCAGGTTGCTATGGAAGCAGCTGAAAAAATTAATAGAGACAAAAAGCATGGTTGTGGAGTAATTCACTTGGGAACAATAAAGCCTTTAGACGAAAAAATTTTGAAAAAGTATTTTAAAACAGTTGATAAAATCTTAACGTTAGAAGAAGGAGTGGAAAATGGAGGTTTTGGAAGTGCAATATTAGAATCAACTAATAAATTGATGCCGGAGAATTGTCATAAAATCAAAATTTTAGGTCTAAAAAATAAGTTTGAAGAAAAATATGGCACACAAGAAGAGTTACTAAAAAAAAATAAACTTACTGTACAAAATGTAATTAAAAAATTAATTTAAGATGGAAAATTTTTTATCAAAAGAGGACATTAAAGTATCAAAACAATTTGAGAGCAAAGGGTATGTTGTTGCGAAAACCAAAAGTGTAAAATTACTAAATGAGATAAATACAGTGATATTTGAGGTTCTTAAAAAATACGTAAAAAAGAAAAAACTAACAGAAAACGAGAAAACACTTAATCAAATTCATAAATTTATAGATAAAAAAAAATTAAATACTATCAGGTTAAAGATATTTGATAAGATCAATAAGTCTAAAAAAATTAAAAAACTATTTTTTCTCTCTGCAAAAAAATATCTTGAAATATTAGTGGGAAATGAATTAGCGATGCAAAATAGAATTAATTTAAGTATACAATTACCGAATGATGACAGTTCACTCTTAGACGTTCATTCTGACGTATGGTCAGGCGATTCTCCATTTGAGATAGTGGTCTGGCTACCATTAGTTGATTGTTTTAGAACTAAATCAATGTACTTACTAAAGCCTAAATATTACGATAAATTTGAAAAAAATTTTAGTAAGTTCGCAAAAAAAGATAGTGAGTCTATTTTTAAATCAATTAATAAAAATATTGATTGGATAAAAATTAATAAAGGTAATGTTTTAATTTTTAATCAAACTTTACCGCATGGAAATAGAGTAAATTTAGAAAAAGAGACTAGATGGTCACTTAATTGTAGATTTAAAAGTGTATTTTCTCCTTACGGAGATAAGCAAATTGGTGAGTTTTTTGCACCAATTTCTCTAAGAAAAATGTCCGAAATAGGCATGAAGTATAAATTACCAAAAATTTAAAAATGAAAAAGGTTAAAGGTTATATATTTAGCAGACCGTTTATGAATGAAAGAGCCCCTCAACATGTTCAAAATATTGTCATAAGATATTTCTGTCAAAAACACTTTTTACATTACACGTTGAGTGCTAGTGAGTATAAAATGAAAAATTGCTCTGTTATATTAGAGAGTCTTATATCAAAAATAAAAAATATTGATGGCATTGTTGCTTATAGCTTATTTCAGTTACCTGAAAACATTTCGAAAAGAAACAAAATATTAAATAAGATAATTAAAGAAAAAAAGTTTATTGGTTTTGCTGTTGAGGATATTTTTGTTAACAAAATAAAAGATATTAAAAAGATTAATCAAATTTGGAGTGTAAAAAAAAATTTAAGCTAAATAAAAAATGAAAGAAAAAAAATTTGTCTCAAAGTTACATTCTTCTACAAAGAGGAATTATTTAGAAAGAATGAAAAATGATAAAGTTTTTTGTATGAAAATTGCAAAAAAATTTGGACAAAAATATTGGGATGGTGAAAGAAAGTATGGATATGGTGGATATAGATATATTAAAAATAGATGGAAACCAGTAGCTTTAAACTTAATAAAAACTTATAAACTGAATTCTAATTCCAAAATATTAGATATTGGTTGTGGTAAGGGATACCTTTTGTACGAAATTAAAAAAATTATCCCTAAAATCCAAGTTTTTGGTTTCGACATATCTAAATATGGTATTTCAAAATCGAAAAAGGAAATTAAAAAATTTTTATATTTAAATAAAGCACAGAACAAGTATAAATTTAGAAATAAATATTTTGATTTATCAATTTCCCTAGGAGTTTTGCATAATTTATATTTAAAGGAGATCTCTGTTGCTTTGAAAGAAATTAATAGAGTGAGTAAAAAGTCATATATTATGGTTGAAAGTTATAGAAATGATAAAGAATTATTCAATCTTCAATGTTGGGCTCTAACCTGTAAATCCTTTCTAGCCCCAGATGATTGGAAATGGTTTCTGAAAAAAAATAATTATAAAGGTGATATAGAATTTATCTATTTTACATAATGACAAACTTAGCAAATACTTTCTTAAAAAAAAAGAATATTAAAATTGTAAAAGCAAAAGATATTTTTTTATATTCACAAAATAAAAAATTTGTTGATTTAACCGGAGGCTACACAGGACATGCAATTTTAGGTTGGGGAAACAAAGCGATAATTAATGCGATTAAAAAGCAATCTCGAAAATATTGTCATATTGATTACAAAATGTATCAAGATCCAAATAGGGAAAAATTAGCAAAGTTAATATTATCAAAAACAAAAAGTAAGTTAGATAGAGTTTTTTTAGTTGGTTCATCAGGTGCTGAGGCTTGTGATGCAGCAGTTAAACTAAGCTATCAGTATTTTTTTGAAAAAGGATTAAAGAAAAAAAGATATTTTATATCGAGAAAACAGTCATATCATGGATGTAATATTTCTTCATTAAGTCTAGGAGATAGACCCAACTTATATTTTTACGACAAAATATTAAGTAAAAACTGTAAAAAAATATCTGAGCATAACATTTACAGGCATAAAAAAAAAAATGAATCTGAGGAAAATTACTCCACACGTTCAGCTGATGAACTTGAAAAAAAAATATTGAGTTTAGGACCTGAAAATGTGTGTGCATTTGTGGCGGAGACTATACAAGGTGGATTGATAGGAGATGTGCCACCTAGCAAAAATTATTGGAAAAAAATAAGAAAAATATGTGACAAATACGAAATTCATCTTATTTTAGACGAAGTGTGGTGTGGTACAGGAACAACAGGAAAGCCATTTTGTTTTGATTGGGACGGTATAACTCCTGACATAGTATTTTTAAGTAAAACACTAGCTGCGGGATATGGAGCGTTGAGTGCGATAGCAACGACAAAAAAAATTATAAATTTAATCAAAAAAAAATCCGGTCAAATTTATTATTCTAATACTCATCAAGGCCATTCATTATCTGTTGCTGCAGCGGTAGAAGTACAGAAAATTATTCAAAACCAAAATTTTTTAGACTCAATTAACAAAAAAGGAGATTATTTAAGAGAAATTCTTCATCAAGAGTTAAAAAATAATGAATTTTTTTATAATGTAAGAGGGAGAGGTTTAAGAAATTCGCTAGAGTATAAATGTAGCGATAATGCAAAATTTGGTTCAATTTTGAAAAAAAAAATGTTTGATAAAAAAATTTTAATTGATGCGAAATGGCACAGAGTTGCTTTTCCATTAGCATTAAACATAACAAAAAAACAACTAGAACAAAATCTGGAATTATTTATTAGTGTCTTCAAGGAAATATCAAAAGACTGGTTAAGACTTAAAAATAAAAAATATGATAACTATTTTTTCTAATGAAATCTTTAAAAGAAAATAAAATATTCAAATTAGATAAAAATGGCCTTTCATTAGCTTTTTTTATAAAAAAGAAAAACTTCCTTATTACAAAAAAGATAATTAGTGACTTAGAAAAATTCTCAAAGAAGAATAATAATACAGATGTTAGAATTTGCATGCATTTATCAAAGAGATCAAAAATGCAAAATATGATTAATATTATCCATAAAAAAAATTTTACAACTAGACCGCACAAGCATCTTCGTAAAGAAGAAATATATCATTTAATTAAAGGTAAAATGAAAATAGAGTATTTTATAAAAAAAAAAAAATTTACGGCTATTTTAGAAAAAAATTTTAATATCTTTCGTATGAGTAAAAATACTTATCATAATATTATCCCCTTGTCGAAAATGATTATTTTTCATGAGATTAGAGAAGGTCCATTTAAAAAAACAGACTCAATATTTAAAAAATAAATGTTTAGATATTATAAAAATCTAAGGATTGATCATATTTTTAAAATTGTTTTAAAAACAAAATTTTATTATATTTAAACTAATATGAAAAATAAAAAAAAACAATTTAATCAAAATGGTTTTATTATCAACGAGTTTAAAGATAAAAAAATTCTTTTAGATATAAGAAAAACAATTAAAAAACATTTTACCCAAAATGATAAATTTTACTGCATGATGGATATTAAAAAATTCCATGCTATAGCTTACAAATGTCAAAAGGAAATTAATTCTTTGAATATTCAGGAAAGGTTTCATCTTAGTGAAAAAAATTTAATTAAAAATTTAATTGGTAATGATACTCCAATGTATGAAAGTATAATTTTTTTAAGAGTTGTACGTCCTATAAAAAAGGTTCAAGGATTGGAAAATCCTGGTTTTCATAGAGAAACTTTTTATAGTGATCACGAGTACATAAAGTATGCAGTAAATATTTGGTTTCCAGTAATAAATGCTGGGAAAAAAAGCACAATTATGTATATCCCAAAGTCGCATAAGATAAACGACAAGTTAATAAAAAGAAAAAGAGTAAAACTTAAAAATAATCCAATTAAAAAATTTTCAAACGGACACAAATTAGGCTTTTTTTATTCTCCTAAAAAAATTATTTCAGGTTTAAATTTAGATAATCAAAAAAAAATGATTATACCAAACAAATCCTATTCATTTTTTTCTTCCATGCTCGTTCATGGCAATGGTAAAAATTTAACCAATAAACTTAGATTTGCTATTGGTTTTGGATTTGTTCCAAAAAGTAAACTAGTAAAAAACAAAATTATAGATCAAAGAAGATTTGGCACACAAAAGCAAAAACTTTGGCAAAATTACTTAAACTAAACATTTAAGAATAAATGAAAAATCAATTTGTATCATTCTCTACTTTTTTGGTGCAAACAAATACAGAAAATATGTCTGAAAATTTAAGAATTGCTTATAAATTTGGAATAATAGGGGCCTTTAAAATTAGGGGAAAGAAAAAAATAGATTCCAAAAGTCATGGTTATATTTCATTTGATTAACAAAAAGTTATAAATGTTAGAAAATTATATAGTTAAAAAGAATATTCTTTCAGACAAAAAACTAATTGATTTAAAAAGTTTTGTAAATAATTTTGCATACGAAAAAATTTTGATTTGGAAAAAAAAAGGTTTAATTGCAAAGAACATCAAAATAAAAAAAGAAAACTTAGAAAATACTTTCTATTATTATTGGAAAATAGCAGGTAAACCAAGAGTTTATAAAAATGCAAAATATTATTTTTACAATAAAACTATATATAATTTGATAACAGATAAGAAAATTTTAAAAATTGTTTCCAACTTATTAAAATCTAATGAAATATGTTTATTTGGTGACTTTAATATCCGCTTTCTTTTTCCAAAAGAAAAAATTAACAAAACAAAATGGCACCAGGACTTTGGTTCATTAAAAAGCCTCGGCGAAAAAGAGAAAAATTTAATTGAACCAAATACCAACGTAGTAACAATGTGGTTACCTTTGACAGATATTAAAAAAAAAAGTGGAGCGCTTTCAGTAAATACAATTTCAAAATATAATAAATCTGTAATAAAACCCGGAAAGAAAATTTGGATACCAAAAAAAATATCAAATAAACTGAAATCTAAAAAAATATTATTAAATAAAAAAGATCTCTTATTTTTTAAATTCACCACACTCCATAAAAGCTGTAAAAATTTGTCAGACAAAACTAGATGGGCAATTGATATAAGATTTGAGGATTTTTCAAGATCAAGATATCACATTTCAAAAAAAAATGGAATTATCTTAAAATCTAAAAGATATAAGAAAAATTCCTATTTAAATTTTATCTCTAAAAAAGGAATTAAGTTTCAAAACTAAATGGATTTATCAAATTTATTCTTTAAGATAAATTATAGAATAGTTGGTTTTAGATTAAGCATAATTAATTTTATATTAAAAAGATTTTTGCCAAATAATTTTAAAAAAACTTTTAATTTCAATTACGAAGTTTTTTATAACAAAAGATACAATTGTTACTTATCAAATTTATGTGTTAAATATGGTTCAGATAAAGGATCAAATGATAATAAAAAGAAAATATACAATGACGAATTAAGAAATGCACATAATTATACAGACTTTTATAGTTTACTTTTTGATAATTGTAGAACTAAATTTAAAAAAGTTTTTGAATGTGGAATAGGGAAAAATAATACAGATAAAAAAAATTTTGGGCCTTCGCTAAGAGTTTGGAGAGATTATTTTCCCAATGCAATAATATATGCTGCAGATATAGACAAAAATTTAATTTTCAACGAAAAAAGGATTAAGTCATATTACTGCGACCAAACTTCTAAAAAATCAATAAAAATTATGTGGAATAAAATTAAAGTCAGAAATTTTGATTTAATAATTGATGATGGACTTCATAGATTTGAAGCAGGAAGATCTTTTTTCGAAAATTCATATAACAAACTTGCAAAAGGAGGTATTTATATTATTGAAGATGTGAGAAATAGATGTCTAACCAAGTACAAAAATTATTTTAAAGATAAAAATATAGATTTCCAATTTATTTTATTAAAATCTAAAAATAAAGATGTTTTGCCTTATGATCAATCAGACAACAACTTGATCTTAATTAGGAAATGAAAAATCAGTTTTTCAGCAAAGATGAATTGAGGGATCTCGGTATCAGGTTTGGAAAAAATTGCTTGATACACAAAAGTTCTAACATTGTATTTCCAAAAAATTTGATTTTAGAAAATAATGTTAGGGTTGATGCTTTTACAAACATAGTAAATCCTCAGCGAATTAAACTAAAGACTAATGTACATATAGGACCTTATTGTTTATTAATTGCGAATCGTGGCTCAATTACTTTAGAGAATAATTCTGGGCTTTCAGCAGGTGTTCAAATTTATACTCACTCAGATGATTATACAGGTACCTCTTTTTTTGGACCATTTAATAAAGAAATATCCGGTAAAAATCAAAATATCATAATTTCTAAATTTTCTATAATTGGATCTAACTCAATAATATTACCAGGCGCAAAGATACCTGAGGGTGTAAGTGTAGGTGCTCTTTCTCTTGTTAACACAGTTTTAAAAAAGTGGTCTATATATTCTGGAAACCCTATCAAATTTATCTTACCAAGAAAAAAGAAAATTAAAAAAAAGATTAAGTGAATATTTTAAAAATCATTTTAAATCTAAAAAATAATTATGAAAAAAAATTTATTTTTCCTTTACAAAATTTAACTTTGAGTGGGTATGATATATTTAAGATTCTATGCAATATTCCTATCAAACTTAAAAAGATCAAATACTTAAATGAGAAAACCCATATAAGTATTTTATACGAAAATTCAGTTGAATATGTCATTCTATCATTTTTTGTTATACTTAATAATCATATTTTGGTTCCAATAAACCCTCAACTTTCAAAGAATGAAATTTTTGAAATTTACAAAAAATCAAATTCTAAATTTTTAATTACATCTAAAAATAAAAAAGATAAAGTTAAGAGAATTAAGAATATAATTTATTTTGATTTTTCTATCGATCTTTTAAAAGAAAAAAATCTTAACACAAAATTTTTTACAAAAAAAAAGAAAAACACTGGGGTTATTCTATTGCTTTACACATCAGGTTCAACTGGTGAGCCAAAAGGTTCTTTACTCAATGAAAAGAATATTTTTTCAAATGCAAATGTTATAGCAAATCACCACAAAATTAATAAAAAAACAAATACTCTCGTTTTAATGCCAATGTTTCACAATAATGGATTTATCATTTCTTTCTTAAGCACAGTTTTAAAATCCGGTACAGTTATTATCGCTCCAGCAAATTTTATAATACTTAAATTTTGGGAGATAATTCAAAGATATAAAATAACCTATACATCTTTAATGCCGTCAGTTTTATCTATGATTTTAGAGTACACGAAAAAAGATATTAAAAATAATTCACTTAGAATTATAGCATGTGGTGGCCAAAAGCTTTCTCATTCTACTCAAGTAAAGTTTGAAAATAAATTTAATTTAAAAATTATTGAACACTATGGTTTAACAGAAACGACCTCAATTTCAACAGTTATGCCATTAAAAAAAAGAATTTTGTCATCTGTTGGAAAAGTAATTAAAGGCACTAAGATAAAAATATTTGATGAAAATAAAAAAACGTTAAAGAGTTTTGGATTTGGAGAGGTGTGTATCTCAGGACAAAATGTTTTTAAAGGCTATTACAATAATAAAAAGTTAAATAAAATTAAATTTTTTAAAGGCTTTTTAAAAACAGGAGATTTTGCAAGATTAAATAAAAAAAAGTACCTTTATTTTAAGTCTAGAAAAGACTTTATGATTATTAAAGGGGGAGAAAATATATATCCAGCTGAGGTAGAAAATGTAATTAATAAGCATAGTAAAGTAATCGAAAGTGCTGTAGTTGGTCATAAAGACAATTTTTACGGGCAAGATATTTATGCATTTATCAAACTATTGAAATATAAAAAGATATACAAAAAAGAAATAGAAAAAAATTTGATAAAAAAACTAGCTAAATTTAAAATTCCAAAAAAAATTTTCTTTCTTGGCAAAAATATTTCAATGAATGAAATTCCCAAAACTCCTACAAATAAAATTCACTACAGAGTTCTACAGAAAGTTTTAGCAAATGAGAAATAAAAAAGATATTAAGAAAAATGTTTTAGATATTTTTCAAAAAAAATTTAAAATCAAGAAGAAAATTTACAAATATGATGAAATTGTCTCTTGGGACTCTTTAGCTCACATGAGTTTAATAACTTCTATAGAAAAAAAATTTAAAATAATCATTGAAAATAACGATATGCCTAAATTACTTTCATCAGATTTATTTATAAATTATATCAATGTAAGGAAAAAAACCTAAATGTTTTACTTGTCTTCAAGAGGCTCAACAGCAACAGGCTGGATTGCAAATAATTTATCATTACACCCTAAAATTATTTGTTTTATCTCCTCGAGAACTTTTCCTCCAGTAAAACCAGGAGAAAGTTTTCCAATTCATCCATGGGTTAAGGAAATCTTAGCAGATAAATATATAGAGAGTTTAAATTTATCAGAAGAGGCCTGTTATAAAAATAAAGTTTTTGGATCAATACACGGATATCATGGAATTTTAGCAAAATCGGCATGCGAAAAACTTGGTGGTTTTTTTGGATATATTACAAGACATCCTTTAGAGAGGGTACATAGTTGTTTCATTTACGATCTTTATAACATGTACTACAAAAAAAAATCAGAGGTCAAAAATGAAGAAATATTTGGAAGAGTAAAAACTTTGCTTAATCGAGAAAAAGATTTTAACATAAATAAAGTGATTAAGACTAAAAGACCATTTCTTGAGGGCAACTCCTTTAAAACTTTCATTTATAAAAAATTAAGTAAAAATTATCCTAAAATAATTGAAATTTACAAAAACTACCAAATAAAGAAAAAACAAGAAAAGATCAAATTTGAAATAGATAACGACTATGAGGAATCAGTTTTGTTTGTTGACCATTTTAATAAACTTTGTAAAGATTTTTTTTCAAAAGACAGAATTTTATTCGATAACTGCAATAACGAAATTCAAGGTATTAAGATGGAGGAATTAATAAGAAGCACAGAATATTTTAAAAAAAATTTGTTGTTAAAAATAATTTCTGAAGATGACATAAGCAATAATTACTTAAATTTAATATCTGAATTAAGAAATAAAAGAATAGGAGTTCATAGAAATGAACCAATTAAATCAGATCAAATATGGAACGAAATGCCAAAAGTTCTAAAAGAAATATTTTTAAATAATTATGACAGATTTAATATTAAGGAAATTACCTCTTTTTTTGACTATAAAATAAATATTTGAATTTCTAAATGATAATTTTCGTTAAAATATTTAACTTGATAATAGCAACTATTACTTATTCAATTATACTAACTTTTAAAATTTTTTTTAAATTTAAAATAAATTTAATTGACTCC
>MDTA01160678.1_pt1 | contig 17672 bp, 22 predicted proteins | sample 811151 | NCBI WGS metagenome assembly MDTA01 (sample SAMN05326648, study PRJNA326480) | marine metagenome | isolation source: seawater | place: Indian Ocean: South | collected 2010
CTGCAGTGCCACGCGCGACGCCTGAATCAGACCAACCGCCTGCTCTGGATCAACACCAAGATCAGCCCAGTACGCCGCCGCCTCCGGAGACAGGGTCGTGAGGGCTTGACAGAGATAGTTTCGAGATTGGAGCGAAATGAGCGTTAAGTACACCTGCGCCGCGGAAAACTCCGGGGTCAGCGCCTGGACCAGCTGATCGGCGGAGCGGGTCCCATCGAGCAAGGGGATCAAACGCTCATAGAGATCGCCACGCAGCACACGCGCCGCTCTTTCATTCAGCAGTAAGACGCCCTCTCCGGGGCTGATCACAGGGACGAAGTGCGGCTGAAGGCGTGGATGACGAAGCACAGCCATCGAGGCCATCACTATTGAATGTGCAACCTAGGCGTGATGAAACAATCTGGCATAAACTTTGTGAAATCAAAGAGCCACGATTGGTGGGTAGTTGAAACCAAATTGTTCTAATTCAAGGCAATCTCACCGGCGCTTGATTTGAGTGTAAAGGCTGGCTCCACCGTTGAATTTCAGCATACTGATCAGTGCCGAAGCCCCGACGAAAGATCCTCAGGTAGATCGTCGTCGATGTCTGCATTGATACCCATCAAAGGCTTGCAGCGTTGCTCGCTTTCGGTGTACAAATGCATGATTCATCCACTCAATCGTGCCAGGTATCGGATGCTATTTGGGTCTGATTGATGGTGGGTATGGGGTGATTGAAGAAATAAAAATCCCTGCCGTTGCAGGGGCTTTGATGAGTAGGCTTATTGTAGCCAACCTCCTGCTGTTCTCGTCCAACATCCCGCGCCAGCCACGCCTTCCAGCTCCTCTTCACTGAGTTCAGCGACATCATCAGCAGTGAATTCGTGGCCGTGTTCTTTAGCGATCCCTACGACGTCTTCAGGAGTCTTTGCTGCCTTTAGTTTGTCTTGAATGGACTGGTCATCCTTGGCTTTGGCGATAAAAGCCTTGAGCTGTTCTTCTGACATAGGTGTCAAGTCTGTTAATTATTTATAGCAATGGTCTGCTGAAGTGTCTTTGACTAATAATTACTACGCTTAATCGTGCCAGGTATTGAAGGCTGATTGATGGGGTTAGTCAGACGATTGAAGCAATAAAAAACCCTGTCAATGCAGGGGCTTTGGGAGCGTAGGATGACCCCTCAACATCCCAGTATTGACCCGAACATGCAATGAGAATATGGAGAGCCACCAGATGCGCCTTCCAGCTCCTCGTCTGAAACTTCTTCCGTTGCCGATTGCATTGATTGAATATCTTCTGCGGTAATTGAAAATCCAGCTTCTTTGGCGATTTGAAGAGCAGCTTCATTGGAGCCTGCAGCTTTGAGCTTCTCCTGAAGGCTGGTGTCAGCTTTTACTTTTTAGAGGAAGGCTTTGAGTTGCTCTTCTGACATCTGAAAGAAAGGGCTTCATTCATTTCATTGTCCCTCCTCCAAGCAGCGTTGTCAGACTTGGGTGAAGAAGGTTTGTCGCTCCAGCCACGCCCGTAGCCACCCAGCCCATCACCGAGCATTTCCCAGCACTGCCCCACGCTTTCTTCTGCCGTCCAGCAGAAGTTGTCGGACCTGAGTTGGTGGGCTGTCGGCTGGTGAAACGCCAAAGCGATGGAAGTTTGCTCTGGGGCGTGATTGTGGAAACGGAGGCGTATTCCCAGGATGAACCTGCCTGCCACGGTTACCGGCGCCGCTCACCGCAGAACGAAACCCTGTTCGGTGAGCCAGGGCGGTTTTATGTGTATGTGAGCTACGGCATCCACCACTGCGTGAATGTGGTGACGGATCGCGCTGAATGGGCGAACGGCGTGTTGCTGCGTGCGGTGGCGCTCCCGGATGAACCCGAACGGGTGGCTGCTGGCCCGGGTCTGCTGGCGCGCCGTTTTGGCATCGATCGCCAGCGTGATGCCTGCTCAGTCTGTGATGAACATGGCCTGTGGCTGGCGCCGCGGTCCGCCGGATTGATCGATCCAGTGTTGATCACCACCACCCGCATTGGCATTTCCCAGGGGCAAGAGCTGCCTTGGCGCTGGTATCTGCAGGCCAGCCGCAGTGTGAGCAAGCGCGCGCGCGGCGATCGCTCCCCCAAGCCGGTTGATGCCATTCGACCTGGTTGAGCCGTGGGCGGATGCACGGTGTGCCTCTACGGTGATGGATAGTGATCGGCCGCCCAGTTGAGCGCCTGGACCCACCGTCACATCCTTGATCTTGCGGACTTTTCCCGCGAGGACTTCACCATGGTGCTGGAGCTGGCTCATCGCTTCAGCTCGATGCCAGCGACGGGCGCCCGGAGGCTGCCGGCCCTGCAGGGACGGCTCGTAGCCACATTGTTTTTCGAGCCCAGCACCCGCACGCGTAGCAGCTTTGAATTAGCCGCCAAGAGGCTTTCGGCGGATGTCTCCACGTTTTCGCCGTCCAGCAGTTCACTAAGCAAGGGTGAGTCGCTGCTGGACACTGCTCGCACCTACGTGGCGATGGGTGCGGATGTGCTCGTGGTGCGGCATCGCTGCACGGGTGTTCCCCGTCAGCTGGCGGAAGCGTTAGAGCGCACCGGTGAACGCACGGTGGTGCTCAATGCCGGTGATGGTCTGCACAGCCACCCCAGCCAGGGTCTGCTGGACCTCTACACACTCGCTCATTACTTCGATCCGAATAATCCTTTGCCCGAGGCCCTGCGGGGACGTCGCATCGTGATCGTGGGTGATGTACTCCACTCCCGCGTCGCGCGTTCCAATCTCTGGGCGCTCACCGCTTGTGGCGCGGATGTGGTGCTTTGCGGTCCCCCCAGTCTGGTGCCGGAGGCGTTCGCTCATTTTCTCGATGCTCCACCACCGGGTCAGCGGCAAGATCCGGTGTCGCAACGCGGTTCGCTCACGCTCAGCCGGGATCTCGATGCCGCTTTGGAGGGAGCAGATGCCGTAATGACATTGCGCTTGCAGAAAGAACGCATGCGCCAGAACATGCTCACCGATCTCGATCGTTACCACCGCGATTACGGACTCAGCCATGAACGGCTAAGGCGGAATCGATGCAGCATCCCAGTGCTGCACCCAGGGCCTGTGAATCGGGGCATCGAGATGAGCGGCGCTCTGCTCGACGACCTGAACGCCAATCTTGTGGAACGCCAGGTGAGCAACGGCATCCCGATCCGCATGGCCCTCCTCTACTGGATGGCGGCGGCTGAATCCGCATTGGATCCGCCGTCGTTGGTTTGAGTGGGTTGGCCTGACACCTGGTTGGAGTAGTAATCCATCGCTGCGCGGAGCGCCGCCCCGGGTTCGGCAATTGAAGGACCTGTCTCAGGAGCCATCGGGAACGCAGCATCCGGTGAATCAAGCCCCATGTGCTGGCTGGGCATGCCTGTGAGAAGCATGGAGGCGCGAGCCTGTGACACCACAGCAAACATCCACTTCACCAAGAGTGTGACGCGGTTTTCACGGGTGGGCATGAAGGCCAGGTGGGCTGCGGCCCAAAGCAGCCAGCCGATGCCGCCTTTGAATTTCAAGCCTCGCAGGTCAGCGACGGCATCGATGCGGTCGAGCACTGCCATGCTGCCGAAATCAAACCAACTGAAGCTGGGCCGTGTCGTGCCGGCCACGATGGCGGCGATGTCTTTGCCGACGAATCCACCAGCCTGGGTGGCCGGTCCTGCCATGCCTGGCAGCGGCTTGCCGTTTCGGGTGTGCTTGTAGCTGCAGAGGTCTCCCACCACGCGAATTTCGGGATGGCCAGCCACTGAGAAGTCGGGTTCGACCACGACGCGCCCGGCTCGATCGGTCTCACAGCCGATGGCATCGGCCAGCTTGCGTCCCAGATGAGAGGGGCGCACACCTGCGGTCCAGATCACCGTGGCGGCCTGCAGGCGCTGTTCACCATTGGGTGTCCCCACAATCACCTCGCCGGGTTTCATGGCTTGCACCCGGCCTTTGAAGAGAAATTCAACGCCAAGATCGCTAAGTGAAGACTGTGCCGCTTCGGAGAGTTCTTCCGGCATTGCGCGAAGCACTCTTTCGCCCGGATCCACCACCACGATGCGGGTGTCGGCTAGATCCAGCTGTCGGAATTCCTTGCGCATGGCATTGCGCATCAATTCCGATGTGGCACCAGCCATCTCGCAGCCTGTAGGGCCAGCACCAACAATCACGACGGTTTGCAGGAAGCGCCGGGCCTGCGGATCGGGAGTTTGTTCGGCCTGTTCCATGGCCATCAGCAGACGACGGCGAATCTCTTCGGCGTGCTCAAGGATTTTCATCGGTGGCGCAAAGGTGCGCCAGTCCTCGTGACCGAAATAAGTGCTGCCCGACCCCGTGGCCATCACCAGGTGGTCGTAGCTGTAGGTTTTGCCGTTGAAAACGATCTGTTGGCTGTCGGCTTTGATCTCGGTGACTTCACCAAGCAGGACCTGCACATTGCGCTGACGTCCCACCAGCTGGCGGAGCGGTGTGGCGACATCACCTCGCGACACCAGCCCTGTTGCCACTTGATACAACAGCGGCTGGAAAAGGTTGAAATTGCGCTTGTCGACCAGGGTGACGCGCACGTCAGCCTGCGCTAGTGCTTTGCAAGCCCGGACGCCTGCAAAGCCACCACCAACCACCACCACATGGGGAGCTTTGCGCAGGCGCTCTTCGGGTGGCTCCAGCTCGAGGAAGAAATGCTCTCCAGCCATGGATGCAACGGCGGCAGGTTCGTTTGCAGCGTATGGATGCCAATCCGATTTGTCTGCGCTTTTCGCAGCACTTTCGACTTTCAGAGAAGTTTGAAACCTTCCAGCAGTAGCCCGTAAAGCAGACCCATTCGCGTCATGTCGAGCAGTTGCCGGCCAAGGTGACTGCGCTTGTCACGTGCCCAATGGCGCCGCACTCGCACCATCACTTCCATCAACCCCACGCTGAGCATGGCGGCCACGGGATCCATCAGACCCAGGCTGCCTGAGATTGAGGCAATCCCGTTTCCAATCATGAAACTGCCGGTCAGTGCAATCAGCAGTAAAGACGCGCGTCTCCAGGGATTGGTGGCCCACAGATCCAATCGGGTCAACGCGTCGCCGACGCTGCGCTGCAGACGGGTGGATTGGAGGCGTGCTGTCACTCGAAATCTCCCCCACGAAAGGGGCAGGGAGGACGACCGATGATCCCCATCACCCGGCCCGCGACCCTGCCTCCAAATGTATACACCATTTATGGCGTGTTTGCCTTTATAAAGCGCTACATATTGGGGCTTTTTATGAAAAAAGCTCGGAGAATGTCCGAGCCGGATGATGGGGACTGGCGAAGGAAAGCCTGAACAGTCCTCTCTTGCAAGGGGTTATTTCCGGATCAGTCAGATTCGGCCTTGGCTTTGCGGGAGCTCTTGCCTTCAAGAAGTTCAAGTAACGCTTCCATCTGCGCCATCACACCACGCACCTCTCCGGCTTCTGGCAGCAGACCGTCTTCCATCACGCCTTGATGCATTTCGCGCAGTTCCTGGCGGATGTAACGCAGGTGGCTGACCACCTGTTCGCGTTTCGACTGAGACATCAATCGTGGCTTTCTCAACCTCTCTTTTACCGCATGGCCTGAACCTGAGGCCTCATCGGCTGAACATCAGCGGCGCGCCAGCCCTCCAGCCAGCAGAATCAGCCCGTAGGTGAGCAGTGCCGACGGGCGCATCAGCACAGACAAAAAGGTGGTCATCGTCAACGCGCTCAGCAGCACCGGTCGGATCGAACGTCGGTAGCCGTTCAGAAAGCGTGCCATCACTCAGCGTTGTGCAAATTGTGCGCGTGCTTCGGCGTAAAAAGCAGCATCGATGCATTCGAGCTGACGCTCTTTTGCCATGGATTCGATTCTCCGCCGTACGGCGGGACGCACGAAGAAAGGAACTTCTTTGAGTGATTTTTCCGCTTCAGCACTCCAGTTCACCCAACTTCAGTCAACCACGATGGAGAATAGGGGATTCGAACCCCTGACCTCTGCGGTGCGATCGCAGCGCTCTACCAACTGAGCTAATTCCCCGCGCTGCGCAACTTAGCGCCTGTGTTCGTGATCTTCTGGAGGCAGGATGGACACAAGTTCCAACGTTTTGGATGCCAATTTCACCGGAGCGACTGGCCGCCTTTGATGAAGCCTCGGTGGCCACGTTGGCCCGTCGTCTTGAAGATGACGACTATCCGACGCCGTTTGAGGGTCTCGGTGATTGGCATCTGCTGAGGGCGCTTGCGATTCACCGTCCGGAACTCACGGCTCCTTATGTCCATCTGATTGATCAGGAGCCCTTCGACGAGGACTGAAAATGGAGGGTCTGCTCAAGGGGCGAAGGGTTCTGGTAGCGGCCAGTGGGAGCATTGCCGCCGTGAAGACGCCGCTGCTGGTCAGCGCGCTGGTGAAGGCCGGTGCTGAGGTGCGTTGTGTCGTCACTAAAAGCGCTGCCGAGCTGGTTAGCCCACTGGCCTTGGCCACCCTCAGCCGTCAGCCCTGCTTGCAGGATTCCGACCAGTGGGATGCCGCCAGACCCCGGCCTCTGCACATCGAATTGGCGGAATGGTCCGAGCTGGTGATCGTTGCTCCTCTGAGTGCGTCATCGCTGGCCCGTTGGGTTCATGGGGATGGCGAGGGCTTGCTGGCCAGTCTTTTGTTGGCCTGTGAATGCCCCGTGCTGGCTGCAGCCGCCATGAACACTGCGATGTGGCAGCACCCTGCCGTGCAGCGCAACTGGCATCTATTGCAACAGGACCCTCGCGTGTTGCCTCTGCAGCCTGAGGGTGGGTTGCTGGCGTGTGATCGGATTGGCACCGGCCGGATGGCGGATCCAGGTCAGATCGAATTGGCTGCAGCCAGTGCCCTTCTTCAGACGGATGCGGAGGGCAGCATCGCCCGAGATTGGCAAGGACGCCATGTGTTGGTGAGTGCCGGTCCAACGCAAGAAGGCCTGGATGGCGTTCGTGTGTTGTCCAATCGCAGCAGTGGCCGAATGGGGGTTCTGATGGCTCAGGCCGCTCGCCTGCGGGGTGCCAGCGTTGATTTGGTGCACGGCCCGCTGCAAGTGCCTGTCTCCTGGCTGGAGGGGTTGCGATGCCATCCGGTGCAGTCGAGCGCGGCGATGGGTGACTGCCTGGATCAGCTACAGCCCTCCGCCGATGCCGTGTTGATGTGTGCGGCTGTTGCGGATCTTCGACGTGTTGAGCCCGAGGGGAGCGTTGATCCCAAGATGTCCAAAGATCAGCTCCTGCAAGCGATGGAGAGTGGCTGGGAGCTGGTCCCTGATCTGCTCGGGCAGTTGGCGGGCAGGCGCCCCGAAGGTCAGCTCGTGCTGGGTTTCGCTGCTTTGGCTGGTTCCGAAGAGCACTTGCTGTCCCGTGGTCGTGAAAAGTTGCTCTCGAAAGGGTGTGATTTGTTGATGGTCAATCCAATCGATCGTCCCGGCCAGGGCCTTGAGAGTTCTCAAAACGGTGGCTGGCTGCTCGGACCTGCCGAGGAGATCGAGGCGTGCCCGCCACAACACAAGCTCGAGCTTGCACACCATTTGCTGAATTGCCTGCGGAGATTGGCGGCTTAGGCAGCCATATCGGCGGGACCTTGATCAAGAAGATCAATAAACGTTCGCAACTGCAGCCGCGGGATGTAAGGCCACCCTCCGCTGCGTTCCATGGTCTGTAGCAGTCCGAATAGCTTCTGGCGATCTTCTGGAAGGCTGGCCCGGAAAGCACCGTCTTGAATCTCCCGATGCAGTGCTTCGAGATTCCGCAGCAGCATCAGCAATGTTTCTGGATCACCCCGGTGCTCTTCAGACAGATCGCGCAGCTGATCCAGCATTGGCTGCAGCGTGTCGTGAATGGATTGGGCGCCGTTGCTCTCCACTAGAGAACGCTTCACGTTGTTGAGACGTGCGCAAGGCTAGCCGGTACGGCCGTTTGCCCCTTGTAGGATCCGCCAAACCGGTGGATACCGACATCGTCTGGCCTTTGGGCTTCTCCTCCATGCGCTTCCGTCCTTTGCTGGCCCTGGTGCTGGCTTTCTGTCTCACCTTCGTGACCGCCTGCAGTGGCGGTGCCAAGGCTGTTGAACGTTCCAACGTCACGTACGACGACATCCGCAACACAGGCAAGGCCAATGATTGCCCCACCCTGTCTGAATCGGCGCGTGGCTCGATCGCTCTGACCCCTGGCAGCGCTTACGAGTTGCGTGGCATTTGCATGCATCCAACCCAAGTGTTCGTGAAGGGTGAGCCTGCCAACAAGCGTCAAGAAGCCCAGTTCGTTGAGGGCAAAATCCTGACGCGCTACACCTCCAGCCTTGATGAGGTCTATGGCTCGCTCGTCGTGGGCGAGAACGGCATCGCCTTCCAGGAAGAGGGTGGCATCGACTTCCAGCCCATCACGGTTCTGGTTCCCGGCGGTGAGGAGTATCCCTTCACCTTCTCCAGCAAGAATTTGCAGGCTGAAGCTGAAGGTGCTGCGATCACTACCAGCACAGACTTTGAGGGCACTTACCGCACCCCCAGTTATCGCACCAGCAACTTCATTGATCCCAAAGGACGTGCCCTGACCACAGGCGTTGACTACCCCCAGGGTCTGATTGGCCTGGGTGGTGACTACAAGGAGCTTGAGACTGAAAACGTCAAGCGCTACATCGATGGCCAGGGCGTGATGAGTCTGTCCATCACCAAAGTGGATCCAGAAACCGGAGAATTTGCCGGTGTGTTTTCCGCCATTCAGCCTTCCGACTCCGACATGGGTGGTCGTGAAATCGTTGACGTGAAGATCAACGGTGAGCTGTTTGGTCGTCTGGAAGAGGCCTAAACGCATGCCGAGTTGATCCATCCCAAGGGATGGGTCTTCCGCAGAGGGGGGCATGGCCCCCCTTTTTGATGTCTTGGTGTCGGATGTCAGCCTTCACGCTGCGGTCTGGGAGAATCGCGCCGATATCCATCCGCTCCGGCCTGTCATGACCGCCAGCACCTCTGCTTCAAAGACCGGTGTGATCGCCCCCTACGGCGGCACGCTCGTTGATCTCATGGTGCCGGAGGCTGACCGGACTGCCGTGAAGGCCTCGGCGACCAAAACCCTGGAGTGTTCTGATCGCAATGCCTGCGACGTGGAGCTGCTGACGGTCGGTGGTTTCTCGCCCCTGCGTGGGTTCATGCACCAGGAGGACTATGACGCGGTGGTCAGCGGCCATCGTCTGGCCTCAGGTCAGCTGTTTGGTTTGCCGATCGTCATGGACACCGACCGCGAGGACGTGGGCGTGGGCGACAAGCTGCTGCTTACCTACAAGGGTCAGGATCTCGCTGTTCTTTGCGTGGAGGACAAATGGGAGCCCAACAAGGTCGCTGAAGCACAGGGGTGTTACGGCACCACGTCGATCGAACATCCGGCGGTGCGCATGATCACGATGGAGCGCAAGCGTTTCTATCTCGGAGGCAGCGTTCAAGGTCTTGAGCTTCCCCAACGCGTTTTCCCTTGCAAAACCCCTGCTGAAGTGCGTGCGGGTCTTCCCGATGGCGAAGACGTTGTGGCGTTCCAGTGCCGCAACCCCATTCACCGCGCCCACTACGAACTCTTTACGCGTGCGCTGCACGCCCAGAACGTCAGTGAGAACGCCGTTGTGCTGGTGCACCCCACCTGTGGTCCCACCCAGCAGGACGACATCCCTGGCGCTGTTCGCTTCCAGACCTATGAGCGCCTTGCAGCGGAAGTGAATAACGACAGCATCCGCTGGGCCTATCTGCCCTACGCGATGCATATGGCAGGTCCGCGTGAGGCTCTGCAGCACATGATCATCCGCCGCAACTATGGCTGCACGCACTTCATCATCGGTCGAGACATGGCCGGCTGTAAGTCGTCCCTCAGCGGCGACGACTTCTATGGCCCCTACGACGCGCAGAACTTCGCAAAGGAGTGTGCGCCTGAGCTCACCATGGAGACCGTGCCTTCGCTCAACCTCGTGTACACCGAGGAGGAGGGATACGTCACCGCTGAGCACGCTGAAGCCCGTGGGCTGCATGTGAAAAAACTCAGCGGTACCCAGTTCCGCAAGATGCTGCGTGGTGGTGAGGAGATTCCTGAGTGGTTTGCCTTCCGCAGCGTTGTTGAAGTGCTTCGGTCCGCCTGAGCTCTCAGGTTCCTATTAACATTCCTTCACCAGAGGTGGTAGACCCTTGAACAAGCGTTGGCGGAACATTGGCCTCGGGGCCTTGCTGGTGCTGGCGATCGTTGTGATCGCTCCGGCTTTCTTTGGAGGTGGCAGCGGTCCTCAACCTGAGGCTCGCTCGCTGCGCTACAGCGATTTCGTTGAGCGCGTGCAGGAGGATCAGGTCAGCAGAGTGCTGCTCTCTCCTGATCGCGGCACTGCCCAGATCGTGGAGACCGACGGTCGCCGTGCAGAGGTGAATCTTGCTCCCGACAAAGACCTCCTGAAGCTGCTCACCGACCACAACGTCGACATCGCCGTTCAGCCCTCCCGTCAGCCTGGAGCTTGGCAGCAAGCTGCCACCAGCTTGATCTTCCCCTTGCTCCTCCTTGGGGGGCTGTTCTTCCTCTTCCGTCGTGCCCAGGGCGGCGGAGGTGGCGGCAATCCCGCCATGAACTTCGGCAAGAGCAAGGCACGCGTTCAAATGGAGCCCTCAACACAAATCACCTTTGGTGATGTGGCCGGGATCGAGGGTGCCAAACTCGAACTCACGGAAGTCGTTGACTTCCTCAAAAATCCGGATCGCTTCACCGCCGTCGGAGCCAAGATTCCCAAGGGTGTGTTGTTGGTTGGCCCTCCAGGAACCGGTAAAACTCTTCTCGCCAAAGCTGTTGCAGGAGAAGCTGGAGTTCCGTTCTTCTCCATCTCGGGTTCTGAATTCGTCGAGATGTTCGTCGGTGTTGGCGCGAGCCGCGTTCGGGATCTGTTCGAGCAAGCCAAGAAAAATGCGCCCTGCATCGTCTTCATCGACGAAATCGATGCTGTCGGTCGTCAGCGTGGTGCTGGTCTCGGCGGTGGCAACGACGAGCGTGAGCAGACCCTCAACCAGCTCCTAACTGAGATGGATGGTTTCGAGGGCAACACCGGCATCATCATCGTGGCGGCCACGAACCGTCCAGACGTTCTCGATGCAGCACTGATGCGTCCCGGTCGTTTTGACCGTCAAGTGACAGTGGATCGTCCCGACTACGCCGGACGCCTCCAAATTCTCGGCGTTCATGCCCGTGGCAAAACCCTTGCCAAGGACGTGGATCTCGACAAGGTGGCGCGGCGGACGCCTGGCTACACCGGCGCCGATTTGTCCAATCTGCTCAACGAAGCGGCCATCCTGGCGGCGCGCCGGGATCTCAGCGAAGTCAGCAACGACGAGATCAGCGATGCCATTGAGCGTGTGATGGCCGGTCCGGAGAAAAAAGACTCCGTCATGAGTGATCGCCGCAAGCGTTTGGTTGCCTATCACGAGGCCGGCCATGCCCTTGTTGGTGCCTTGATGCCCGACTACGACCCGGTTCAGAAGATCTCCATCATTCCCCGCGGCAATGCGGGAGGCCTCACGTTCTTCACTCCCAGCGAAGAACGGATGGAGTCAGGCTTGTATTCACGCACCTATCTGCAGAATCAGATGGCCGTGGCGCTCGGCGGCCGTGTGGCTGAGGAGATCGTCTATGGCGAAGATGAAGTCACCACCGGTGCTTCCAATGACCTGCAGCAGGTGGCGTCCACGGCACGGCAGATGATCACGCGGTTTGGAATGAGCGACAAACTCGGTCCGGTGGCACTTGGTCGCTCCCAAGGAGGCATGTTCTTGGGCCGCGATATCGCCGCTGAACGTGATTTCTCGGAAGACACCGCCGCCACCATTGATGAGGAAGTCTCTGAGTTGGTCGCTGTTGCCCACAAGCGTGCCACCAAGGTCCTGCTAGACAACCGCTCGGTGCTCGACGAGCTTGCCGAAATGCTCGTGGACCAAGAAACCGTCGATGCTGAGGAGTTCCAAGAGCTTCTGATTCGCAGCGATGTCCGCATTGCCGAATACGTCTGATCGATCAGAGAGGTTGATTCGCAGCCTGCGTGTTCAACCTCTCTTGGTCGTTCTGCGTCCTGACGCCAACGACTTTCAATCTGCTTTGCCTCACACCCGTCTCTGTCGTCAGCTGGATCAGCTGGCCGAGGCGGGTGTTCTTCATGTTGAGTTGGCCTGGACGGCTGATCCTGGCTGGGCCGATCTGGTGATGGATTTGAAGTGTCGTCATCCTCAGTTGCAGCTTGGTGCCGCGTCGATCACAGAGCTGTCTGCTCTCGAGCAGGTAGCCGAGCTCGACATCAGCTACGCCATGTCTCCTTTGCTGGATCCAGCGCTTCAAGACAGAGCCGTTGCGCTGGATTGCTTGCTGGTGCCAGGTGTGATGACGCCATCCGAGATTCGCCAGGCTGCCAAGCTCGGTTGTCGTTTGGTCAAGTTGTTTCCAGCCAGCGTGCTGGGTTGTGCGTTTCGTCAGCAGATTGCTGTTCCGATGGGTGCGCTTCCGTTCTTGATTGCAGCAGGAGGGCTGCGTGCCAAGGATCTATCTCCTTGGCTTTGCGCTGGTTATGACGCCATCGCTCTGGGGCGAACGGTGTTTGAAGACGATCAACTGGATCCTTCGCTGGCCGCGTGGCTCAGCGATCAGTGGTGATTGTGAGACTCATCTGCTACACCTGAGATAGATATTGCGTTGCTGATGTCTCAGCTCTCCATCAAGTTGAGCGATAAGGCTGATGCCTTAATCGCTCAGTTGCAGAAGGAGATCTTCAATCGACGCCGAAAGAAGGTCACCGCTGCTGGTGTTGTCGAGTCTCTCGTTGAGAGTGGTGCTCGCTCCCAATCCGACAAGCGTTTCGCCACCTCTTGGGTCAATCTGATCCAAGACATTGAAAAGGCGGCCAAGCTGGCGAATGCGCATGGCAGCAAGCCGTCTTCACTGACCGATGAAGAGTGGGTGATGGTGCTCAGCCATCGCAACCGCCAGGCTGCTGCGAAGCCAGCGCGCCAATCAGCCGCTAAGCAGCGCACGGCCATCACGAAGTCAGCTGCAAAGGCGGCAGCGTCTCGCAAGACGGCTGCCAAGACAACGGCTGCTAAGACAACGGCTGCCAAAACGACGGCAGCTCGCGCCACCAGGAAGGCTGTGAAAACCAGCACCTCGAAGGTTGCTGCTGCCAAGAGCGCCCCAGCGAAGACCACGTCCGCCAAAACCACTGCGTCGGTGGCATCCGCTGGCAAGTCGCGACCCGCACGGAGAGCGCGCAAAGCCACCAAGTCTGCGTCGGTCGGATCAGCAGCCGGTCGCATGGCCAAGGCTGCCGCTCAGCTTGCGAGCGCCAACGGGTTCAGTTCCCCCGCACGCAGCTGATGAGTTGCATGCAGCCTTCTGCTACCAGAGGCTGCATTGACCCTGCTGTCTCAGCAGGTGATCGGCCAGGACGAGGTTCACCATCGCTTCCACCATCGGCACGGCCCTTGGCAGCACGCAGGGGTCGTGACGTCCTTTGGCGGCGAGGGTCGTCGCTTCCCCCTTGTCGTTGATGGTCTGCTGCTCCTTGCGGATCGTGGCGGTGGGTTTGAAAGCCACGCGAATCACAATCGGCTCACCGTTGCTGATGCCGCCCTGAATGCCGCCGGAATTGTTGGTGGCTGTGCGCAGTCGACCATCGTCGCTGGGGAGGAAGGCATCGTTGTGCTCGCTGCCTTTCAGCTGTGTTCCGGCGAAGCCAGAACCAATCTCGAATCCTTTGGTCGCCGGCAGTGACATCACTGCCTTCGCCAGATCGGCTTCCAGCTTGTCAAACACCGGCATGCCAAGACCCACCGGTGGACGATGGACCACGCATTCGATCAGGCCACCGCAGGAATCTCCCTCCCGGCCAATGGCTTCGATGCGCTCGATCATCCGGTCTGCCATGACGGGATCAGGACAACGCACGATGGTCGCTTCCACGTCATCTCTGCTGACACTGTGAATGTCGATGCTGGCCTCCAGATCGTGAATGCGTTTCACCCAGGCAACCACCTCGGTGCCATGGGCCTTGAGCAGCATCTGTCGGGCAACGGCCCCGGCCGCTACCCGTCCAATCGTTTCGCGCGCTGAGGCGCGGCCTCCGCCGCTGCGTGCCTGAATGCCGTATTTGGCCTGATAAGTGGCATCCGCATGGGATGGCCGGAAGGCCACTTCCACCTCCTTGTAATCCTGCGGCCGCTGGTCTTTGTTGCGCACCACCATGGCGATCGGAGTTCCCAGCGTCATGCCGTCCATCAGGCCGCTGAGGATTTCCACTTGATCGGCTTCCTTGCGTGGTGTCGTAATGCGACTTTGGCCAGGCTTGCGTCGGTCCAGTTCGGCTTGGATGGCCTCTCGACTGATCTCCAGCCGTGGTGGACAACCCTCCAGGATCACGCCAACCCCGCCCCCGTGGGATTCCCCAAAGGTGCTGATACGGAAGAGGGTGCCGAAACTGCTGCCCAACGGAATGCCTTCGCTGGCACGAGCGTAAGAGAGCTCAGATCAGCGTGTTCAACGCACCAGGTGGGTGCTGGTCAGAGGAGCGGTCTCGCAGCATCTCGAAGTCATCAAAGTCGAAGCCAGGCCCGACGCAGCAGCTCACTAAGGAGTACTGACCTTCCGCCCGGGCCGCCATCCAAGTCCCGGCAGGCACCACATGAACCGGTTGATGCAGGGACAACACCGTCTGTTGGGCCACGCCACCCTCTGGTTGCAGGGTCCAGAGGCTCAGGGGTGAGCCTTGAAGGTGTGTCCAGACTTCGTCAGCGTGGTGAACGGCATGCCATCGGCTGAGGGACCCTGCATCCAGCAGATAAAGAATCGTGGTGATGGCTGGGCGTTGCTGCCCATCGTCTCGCTGAACCGACAGCGCGCTGCGGTGCAACTCCTTAAACCAGCCGCCTTCCGGATGAGGGGTCAATTGCCACTCTCGGATCAGTTGATCCACCACTTGTTGGGGGGATCGCGTCGATGAGGGGGTGTCCGGGGGGGAGTCAGGCATCAGTTCTGAGCTTTCACGAGGCGCAGCTGTCTCCAGAACAACCTGAGCTCATCGTGAGCGCAACCCACGGATCCATCAGCGTCACGGGCGGCTTCCCCCGAGAGAGTGGTTCAAGAGCCGCAGGTCACGCTGTTGGCATCGCTGCTGAAAGTGATGGTGATCGTGGCGGTCTGTTTCGGCTGTCGACTCAGCCCGCCGCGGGTATTGCCGGCTTGTTGGAGTGCAGGCATCGCCGCCAAAGGATGAAGGGAAGGATGGTGACCGTCATCAGCACGCCGTAGACCGCTGAAGGAAGGCTGAAGCCGTTCAGTTCTCCCTGCGTCAGTGCGGGGCCAATCAGCGAGCCGACGACGATGCCGATGGTGCCGTTTTGAAAGCCCGCTTCAATCGACAGGGTTGTGGTCTGAGCCGTGGGTAGCTGTAGCAACGCACCGAGCGCAAGGCCGATGGCCAGCATGAGCACATTGAGACTTAGCAGGGTGGGTCCGATGATCGAAAGATTGGAGGTGAACACGCTCCATTGACTGATCAGGGTTCCAACCACGATGAGCAGGAACAGCAGATTGGCCAGCCGACTGGCTGTCGGTTCCACACGTTCACAGAACTGTGGCGCGAGCTGTTTGAGCCACACGCCAATCAGCACCGGCACGGTGGCGATTGAAAACACCTTCAGGCTGAGTGGAAGGATCGAGAGCTGCATGGTTTGATTCGGCACGAACACTGGTGCTGTGACGCCAAGAATCAGCGGCAGGCTGATGGCCGTGAACAAACTGGCCAGTGCGGTGTAGGAGACCGACAGGGCAACATCACCACGTGACAGGCGCGTCATCACATTGGAGGTAATGCCACCCGGGCAGCAGCTCAGCAGCATCACGCCGACGGCCAGTTGACCATCGAGACCGAACAGGCGGAGCAGGAGGAAGGCCACCACTGGTAGCACGATCACCTGAGCGAGCGAACCGGCCAGCAGCGCTCGTGGTTGTCGAAAGGCGCGGGTGAAGTCTTCCAGTTGGAGCGACAAACCCAGGCTCAGCATGATGAAAGCCAGGCCGACGGAGAGAACGAGTTCGATCAAGGGCGATCCAGCCGCAAAAAAACTTCGGCAAAACTAACTGTGGCTCTCCAGGCAATCGTTGAGGCTCGCGACCAAAGTTTTTATTGCATCATCAGTGCGTCTGAATGCGCATGAAAATCATTCCAGTCGCGACGCACTTGCTCTGCATAAGGTTGTGACACTGAGCGCACGAAATATTGGAACTCTGAGGGCTGATCGTAAGCAATGAGATTGAGCTTGTCCTCGAAAGGGGATGTTGCTTGATTGTTGGCGAGACGCCGCGCTGCGCGTCGATGTTTGAGAGCAAGCACTTCTCCCCACTGCTTCGCCATCAGGAGAAATGCTTTGGAAGAAAGTTGTGTTGTATCAAAGTCCCGCTTGTAAGGACAGCGCTCGCGTATCGAGTAACTTTCATGTTCGAGGTTGAGCCATCCCAGATGATGATCTGGGAAATCAGAGAGTGCCCTGTAAGCATCAGCATGACGAATAGCATGACTAGAGAAGTTCTGGTTGTATTCGTCTGTCTCCTCTTGGCTCATGTATCCATAGGCTGTGGGTTGATGTTGGAGTTTGATATCTAGGATGAGGTCATGCTCTTCTGAACCATGATTCCTTTCGCGGATCAGAGCGTAAAAGCGTTGATTGCCCAATGAGCCTGTGCCTGCCCCGATTCGCTCAACAACATCAAGAATTTGCATGGGGCTTTCTGCAAGTTCGAGACCTAACGATTCATCGCGACGTTTTCGATAGCTGTTGAGAGCAGCCCTTAATTGTTCACTCCGCTGGGCGTCCAGTGGCTTAACTTTACTTGGGTTATCCCTGAAAAGACGTTTTTCTGAACCGATTGTCCATTTTTCGAGCATTCTTTTCCTGGAGCTTTTCTTTTCAGTTTTTTTTAGAAATTCCGAGAGTGGTTTGCAGGTGTTGTTGGAGGTGAATGTGGCGGCGAATAGTTTTTCTGCTTTGATTGTTTTCTTAAAACTCTTTAAGTAAGAGCTGGAAAATGTATCGAGCGCGGTGCTGATTGTTTCTGCGTCAAAGAGGTGGCGTTCCCAACAGTCGAGAACGATGCTCGTTGAGAACCGCCAAATATCGTACTGATAGTCGGCAACAAGCGAATCGTCGAAATCGTCAAAGCCAAAACACACACTTTCGCCTTGATGCTTGAAGGCGCCCATGTTGTACACATGAGAATCGCCTTGAAGCCATGTTCTAGACCATGCAGCTCCTCCGAATTGATGGAGTCTCCAGGATCCTGCAAAATCCGCCCAGAACAAATGGTTGGTTCCGCGATAAAAAATATAAGGGGATTGAGCCATCTTTTGGAATTTGATCCGTTTTGGCTCCTGTGGCAGATACGAATTTTGGCCCCGAATCGCTTCTAAGATTTTGCCGTTCCGGTCATAGCTTTTTGATTCGCCAATCAGGTCTCTCATGCTGGTGGCGCCTCTCCCTTTTCTGCTGTTGTTCTAGCTAGGAGCGTTCCACCGATTCGTCTTTAAGCCAACAAAAAGCCCCCTCGTGAGAGGGGGCTTTCCGATTCAACCGAAGCTGAATCTTTTGCAGACTTCAGCCTCAGCCGATGGCGGGAGCTTGCAGAGCCACAGGAGTGGACTCA
>MDTA01035358.1_pt1 | contig 17671 bp, 19 predicted proteins | sample 811151 | NCBI WGS metagenome assembly MDTA01 (sample SAMN05326648, study PRJNA326480) | marine metagenome | isolation source: seawater | place: Indian Ocean: South | collected 2010
ATATCAGGACGCTTTAGGAAGAAAAGACAAAGAAGGAAACTCCTACTTGAGTTATTTCTTCGAACCAGCATAAAATATACATAAAAGGAGAAATTATGAGTGATGTATACGTTTTAGGGGTTGATATGATTAAATTTGGAAGATTTCCGGACAGGACTGTTCCAAATATTGGTGCCGAAGCAGCATTGATGGCTTTAGACGATGCTGGCTTGACTATTAAGGATATGCAAGCAATGTACTGTGGCAACCTTGGTCAGGCAAATGCTATGGTTGGGCAGAGAATTCTTCAAGAAATAGGTCAAACAGGTATTCCAGTCGTTAATTGTGCAAATGCATGTGCAACTGGTGCTACTGCCTTTAGAGAAGCTTGGATGTCAATCAAAGCAGGCATTTATGAAGTAGTACTTGCCGTAGGAGTTGAGCAAATGGGCAAAGGTCTTTTAGGAGGAGCTGGTGGCGGAGATGGTATTCCAAAGGAAGGTCTCTTAGGTTCAGGCACAATGCCATGCGTATTTGCTGAAGCTGGCATGGAGCATTCAAAAGATCATGGAACAACTTTCGAACAATTCGCAAAGATTTCAGTAAAAAATCATCATCATTCAACTATGAATCCTAAGGCTATGTATCAGATAGAAACTCCTCTGGATGTAGTAATGAATGCTGAAATGATTTCTTATCCTAATACAAAACTTATGTGTTCTGTTAATGTTGATGGATCCGCTGCTGCAGTTCTTGTTTCAGAAAAAAAGGCAAAAGAACTAGGAATGGAGCGAGCAGTAAAAGTAAGAGCTTCTGCTTTGGCAAGTGATCCATATACCGATAGAGATTTGGTCATGCCTGATGTGAACGCTTGTACTAGACTGGCAGCTGAACAAGCTTATGAAATGGCTGGTGTTGGGCCTGAAGATATTAACCTAGTTGAATTACATGATTGCTTTGCAACAGCAGAAATGTTGCATTATGAAAATCTAGGTCTTTGTAAAGATGGCGAAGCTGGGAAAATGATTGATGAAGGTCATGTTGAGTTAGGTGGAAAGGTTCCTGTAAATGTTTCAGGAGGACTCCTATCAAAAGGACATCCTCTAGGAGCAACTGGAATAGCTAATATTTATGAAGTTTGTACTCACTTAAGAGGTGAAGCTGGGAAAAGGCAAGTTGAAGGGGCAAGGCTGGGTATGACTCATGTAATTGGTCTAGGAACAGCTTGCGGAATTCATATTTTAGAAAAAGTATAAATTAGTGATTATTGGCGTAACTGGAGATACGCATAATAACCTTAAAAACATAAAAAATATTTGTAGTATTTTTAATGAGAATGCCGCAGATCTTGTTTTTCATACCGGAGATATCTCTCTAGCCAAATCATTACTTGCCTTCAAGGATCTAAAATGTCCTCTCATTGCAGTATTAGGAAATAATGATATTGATGAGAGAGAAAGCCTGGAAGAAGCCTCAAGCAATTTTAATTGTAAAATTTTTGATGAACCCTATTTCACCAACATCCATGACAAAAAATTTGTAGTTTTACATCATCCTGATTTAATAAACCAAGAAATGATTGATGGTAATGATTTCATTTTGCATGGTCATACACATAGATATAGACTGGAAAAAATAAATAAATGTTTTATTTTTAATCCAGGAGAGTGTGCTGGAATGATGAAGGGAAAAAACAATATAGGGATAATAGATCTTAAAGATGAGAATCCCTCGGTAATTAATTTTTAAAAATTATTTTCTTTATCAGATAAATCATTGAAACTAGAATCAAACCTGCACCAAGCGGTCTAGCAAGTCTCATAAATCCATTTTGTTCAATAATTGTTAGTTCAAGTAGAAAAATTGAAACAATTGGAGCGAGATCGTCTTGATTAGGAGATTTGAACCAAATAGAATTTAGAACTACGAACAAAAGTAGAAAAAAGAAAACCGATAAAATTTTATTTTTTATTAATAAACTTACCAAATAGCTTATCAAGAAAGATAATAAAAAATATAAAGACCAAAAAAATATCATAAAAATTTTTCTATAAATTTTTCAGAAATATAAGAGTCTCCAAATATTTTCATAATTTTTGATCTCAAGTCTTTGTCGCTTGATTTGATGTCACAAAGCCTTTTAAAGCTTTTATTTCTAAATACAAAAGATGGGGGAATATTTTCTTGCTCTGCAATTTCTTCTCTCCACAAAAATATTTCTCTTTCTCTAATACTTAATTTTTTTTTAATTCTCTTTAGTCTTAACTTTTTAAAGGGTTCTTGGCCCAGTCTTGATTCCTTGATAGAGAGATTTAAAACATCATTTAGTAATTCCATTTTTTTTAAAAATTTAAGCTGAACTTTATATATGTCTAAAAGATAATCTACATCTTCCTGAGCATACTTTATTTGACTACTGCTTAACGGTCTTTTTAACCAGTCTGAATTTGTTTCACTTTTGTTTAATCTAAGACCTGTATAGTCTTTTACAATGTCGCTGTAACCTTTAATTTTATTACCTTTTAATAATTTTTCAGCAATTTGGATATCAAAGCAATTTTTTATTTTGATTCCTAGGCATTTTGATAAAACAGTTGAGTCGCTTCTTAAAGAATGGAATATGAAAAAATTTTTTTCATTCAAAAAAAACTCACTAATCCTTTCAAGATTCCCTAATTTTATAACATCTAAAATGAAAATTTTATTGACTGAAGAAATTTGAATAATTGAAAGAATAGGAAAATATGTTCGTCTCCAGTCAAATTCAGTATCAACACCAAACAGATTTTTATCACTGACTTCCTGACAAAAAATTTCTAACTTTTTATTGTCGTCTATGAGATAAAAGGTTTTTTTTCGCCTAATTAATTGAAGTATTTTTTTAAAAACTAACAATAAAATTTCTCAAAATAGCTTGTTATTCAGTATCAAATGTTCTTTTATCTGAATTATCTTCTAAAAATTCATACGTAATTGTTCTTTTTAAGCCTTCTTTTAGAGAAAAGGAAGGTTTAAAAATTTTATCTTTTTTAGAAGCATCAAAAGATGATTCTCCAAAAAATTTCTTAACTCTTACAGAACTTATACTTAGTTTTCTTCTTATTAAAATAGAAAGAAAATCAAATAGATAACCAACTAAATATCCAAGAAATTTAGGCAACCTTATACCTAAAGTCTTTTTTCTAAATAAAGTTTCTCTCGAAAAAGTTACTAATTCTTTTATTGTAAGGTCAGGTTTATCAACGTAATTGTAAATATGTATTCCGGGTTTTGAATTTAATCTATTAGAAATAAAGGATGAAACATTTTCAACATATGCCATAGATTTTTTATTGCTTCCATCTCCAAACATTACAAATTTCTTGGAAGCAATAGCATTAATAAGATTAAATACATTTCCTCTGTTTCCTTCTCCAAAAATTACGGTTGGGCGAATAATAACCAAGCTTCTTTCATTAGGATTTTCAAGTTGCCACTTTTTGAATATTTGTTCTGCAAGATATTTTGTTCTTCCATAATCATTGAAGTAATTTGCTTCCCCTTCCTCATTTGTATTTTTGGGGGCAAATCCATATATAGCTACAGAACTTATAAAAATTATTTTGTTAACATTATATTGTGTTGCTGCATCACAAATATTTTTTGCTCCTTTTACATTCACATCATCATATTTTGAAATGGGCTTGATATCATCTCTGTGAACTGCTGCCAGATTCAGAATGATGTCAGCATTCATAAGTGATTTCATTGTTTCTGGCTTGGATATGTCCATGAAGATAAAATTTTTGTGGTTTACTTCATTTACATCACAAGGATATACTTCATTTTCTTGCTCATTGATATTCCTTAGGAAAGAAGATCCTAAAAATCCTGCGCCACCTATCATAAATACTTTTTTCATTTATAGATAATTCTACTAAACTATGCCTTATTTAAGGGATATATTATTTTATGAACGACGATTTCTTTAAAGATTACTATTTAGAATATGAAAAAAAGCTCAAACCTGAATGGTTATTCAAAAAACTTTATTTGAGTGAACAATTATTCAAAAAGACAAATAAATCAAAAGGAAAATTAGTTTTTTGTGGAAACGGAGCTAGTGCAGCAATTGCCTCACATGCAGCTCTAGATTTTTCCAAACAGGCAAAAATTAAATCTGTTACATTTCATGATTCTGCTTTATTGACTGCTTTCTCAAATGATTATGGTTATGAAAATGCTTTAGCAAGAATTATAGAATTAAATTTAAATAAAAATGATTCTATTATTTTCATAAGCGTTAGTGGAGAGTCTTTGAATATAATAAATGCTGCAAATTATGCTAAATCATTTGGATCTCAAATTGTTACTTTTACTGGTAAAAATGAAGAAAATTCTTTAAAAAAATTAGGAGATATAAATTTTTGGGTTGATAGTCATGCTTATAACATTGTTGAGGGTATCCATATGATTTGGATAACTTCAATCATAGATTCGATAATAGGGAAAAAAGTTTACTCAGTAAGTTGAGTATAGGTATCGCTATAGACTATTTGAGAACCTAAAGTCTCAATCTCAAAATGAAAACTTCTAAGATTTGATAAAGCTTCTTTGATCTTTTTATGTTTCTCTTGAGGGGCAAGAAACATTAAAAATCCACCTGCACCAGCTCCAAGCAATTTTCCTCCTATCGCTCCAGAATTAAGAGCAGTATTATAGATATCATCTACAGAAGAATTTGAAATATCTTTTGTTAAGTTTTTCTTGAGGCTCCAATTTTCTTTTAATAATTCTGCGAGACCGAGCATATCATTGTTTTCAAGATCTCTTTTGAATTGATATGCTAAATTAGTCATTTTTCTTAAGGATCTCTTATTCTCGGTCTTTTTAGAGTTTATATTTTGTTTTTTTAAAATATTTGATGCTGATCTAGTGTTGCCCGTATAAAAAACTATCGTACTCTCATTGAGTTTTTTTTTGAAGTAATCAGTTATCGAGATAGGTAAAACGTTTACTGAGTCATCTGGTAAAAATTCGAAAAGATTTAAGCCTCCAAAAGTCGCAGCATATTGATCTTGCTTGCCTATCGGCTCTTTGCATTTTTCTATTTCTATCTCACAAGCAAATTCAGCTAACTTGTGAAGGGAAATATCTTTTTTTAGAAATTTATGTAGAGAATTAAGAAGCCCAACTGTATAGCTGCTTGATGAACCAAGCCCAGTCCCTTTTGCTGGGATATCTGCAATAGAAGTTATTTCTAACCCTCCATCTATAGATAAAGCCTTTAAAGATTCTCTTACAAGGGGATGTTCAATATCTTTTACATTTTTTACTTCCTCAGTTTTTGAATAAGCTACTCTTATTCCAACATCAAACTTCTTATGAACATTTACAAACATATATTTATTGATGGCAGTGGAAACCACGGCGCCGGGTTCTTCTATAAAAAAGGATTTCAGGTCTGTTCCTCCTCCCACATAGCTCATCCTAAAAGGTGTTCTACTAATGATCATTTTTTTACTTTATATTAGAAAAAACATAATCTACTTTTCTTTTTTCTTTTAATAAATATTCATCTTCAGAAGCTTTTCTCTCTTTCCAAAGTTTATTTATTCCTTTCATTTCATAATTATGTCTTCGATATTTATTTATAAAATTTTTTTTTCTCAAAGATAAAGGCGCATCAACAAATACCTTAAAGTTTGACGATTCAAAAGATTTTGCAATCTCCAAAGAAACTATTCCTTCTATAATAAAAATATCACTTTCATTAAATTTTTTTTTACCGTGATCTACTACACAGTTTTGGAAATGGTCAAAGCTCTTGTCGTGATAATAACCGGTTTTTTTTTGTGCAAATTTATCCAAAATTTTTAGTATCTCTTTTTTGTTATAACGCTCTTTAAAATCTTGCTGCGATGATCTATTTCCAAACAAATGTCCATCTAATTCTAAAATGTGAGCCATTTTTGATTCTCTTTTTAAATTCTTTTTTAAAATCGATGACAATGTACTTTTTCCGCTTCTTGAACAACCACCAATAAAAATGAAATGTCTTTTTTTAAGATTCTTTATTATTTCGCGTGATGCTTTATCAAAAAATTCAAAAGAATCTAGAATAAATGAAACAGCCTCATCAAGGTTTTCAGAAACAAGATCTGGTCTGATTTTAAAAGTTTTATCCCTTCCAGCTTCTCCCGTAAGAATTAATGAATTATATCCGCCGAAATTATTTCCTGTTTGAAGATCTGAAGTCCTATCTCCTATCATCCAAGAATCTGATAATGAAATATTATGATCCTTTTCTGCTTTTTTTATCATGCCAATTTTAGGCTTTCTACAATGGCAATTTCTTTTAAGAGAGGCTATTTCTCTGTCAAATCCTTTGTGAGGATGATGAGGACAAAAATAAAGATCGTCTAAATAAGACTCATCAAGACCTAACAAATGATCCATTTTGGCATGAATTTTATCGAGAGTTTCAAGAGAGCATTCTCCTCGTGCCACAACCGGTTGATTAGTCATGCAAATACTCAGGTAGTCTGATTTATTAATCTTCTTTAACGCATCAGAGGCTCCATCTAATAATCTAACTTTTTTTGGATTTGATAAATGATTACAGTCTTCAATAATTGTCCCGTCTCTATCTATGAACAAAGCTTTTCTTGATGTTATATTTGATCGTGAAGAAACTACGCCTGACTTTATATCTTCTTCAACATGCCTTAATCTATCAGGAGTCCCCATATCTTTTAAATATTCAACTGTCCTATATGCAAAAATTTTCTTATTATTTTTTAATATTGTAGGAATAAAGTCTTTAGCAATGTCATATTTCTCATTTTTTGAATAAGGAATATCTAAGATTGATTTATCCATAATATACATGGCTGCATTAACCAAATTTCTATAGTTAAATTTAGTATTATCAAGTGCTGGTTTTATATCTATAACTTTATTATTTTTACCTAAAACGACTAAATCACTATCATAAGGATGATTATTAGGATGAATCACCATTGATAATTCAGCAGAATTTTCGTTATGAAATTTTTTAAAAAGATCAAGATTTAAGTCGAAATAAACATCTGCATATAAAACTAAGAAAGTTTTTTCAAGTAAATGCTTGGCTAAAAGAAGCGCGCCCCCTGTTCCCATTGGATGTTCCTCTTCGAAATAAGATATTGAGACACCAAATTTTTTTCCATCTCCGAAATAATTTCTAATTTTATTAGCTTTAAAATGTGTCAGGAGAAGAATATCTTTTTGATTATATTTTTTACACTCATTTACTATTCTTTCTAATATTGGAATTCCGTTTACAGGTATTAGTGGCTTGGGTGTACCAGGAAAAACTTTAGATAATCTTGTTCCGTACCCTCCTGCCAATATTACTGTTTGTGTTCTATTCAAAATTAGACCTAAATATAATTATTCTTCAAATAGAATCTAATCCTTCTGATAGCTACATCTATTAGATAAAGAAAATAATTAAAAGCGGCATCAAATATACCTAACTTTAATTCATTTCTATATGAGTGCCATACTGTTTTTTGATTTTTTAGAACTTTTTTTGATAACGAATCTTTTACTTCTCTGTAGTTTGTCAAAGGCTTATCTAATAAATAAGATTTGTAACCTTTTTTCATAATCAAAAGCCACCAGAGAGTATCTTCTCCATGACTTTTTCCAACAGTATCAAGAATACTTTTGTCAAAGCACTCTGCTTTTAACATAACGGTACTATTCGCAATTCCTCTTCTCCTTAAGTATTGACGAAAATCATTAGAGGAATGCCCATTAATAAAAGCAGACGAAACCTTGTTATCTTTCGATAACTTTCTATAACTTGTAAAAGAAAAATGATATTTATTTTTCTTCATAAAATTTAATTGTTCTTGAATTTTATCAGGGATCCAAAGATCATCCGAATCTATGAAAGCAATATACTCTCCTTTTGCTTTTTTTATACCTTCAGCTCTAGCTTGCGCAGGTCCTTTATCATTGTAATTATTTATAATCTTAATACGATCATCTAAAAGAGAGTATTTTTCAATTATTTGTAATGTTGCATCTTTAGAGTTTCCATCAACTATAAGCATTTCCCAATTTTCGTAAGTTTGAGACAAAACCGACTTAATGCAATCATCAATATATTTTTCTGAAAAATATGATGGTGTTATGATTGATATTAAAGTGTTATTAGGCATTAATCTCTCTTTTTAAATATCCATTCATTTTCACTTAACCATTCAGTTGTTTCTTGTATAGATTCTTTTATAGAATATTTTGGTTTCCAGCCTAAGGTTTTTATTTTTTTTATATCTAAAAATACAAATGGATTATCTCCTACCCATCCTCTTAAACCCTTTCCGTAATTAATTTTTGGTTTTAAATGTAAAGTTGATGAGATCAATTTAGCACTTTCAGAAACCCTTATGAATTCTTCAAGTCCTAAATTAAAAATATCAAATTTAAATTCTTTCTTTGCTGCAGGTCTTTTGTCTTCGCAGACTAACATTAAAGCTGAAATACAGTCAGAAATGTTGAGATAGCTTTTCTTTGCGGTTCCATCGCCCAAAACATCTAACTTGGTTGAATCCTTTTTTAATTGCTTTACAAAATCAAAAACATGTCCGTGAGGATATCTAGGGCCAAGTAATGAAACAAACCTAAAACAATAACCCTCTATTCCATAGGCATTACAATATGCTGCAAGAAGACCCTCTCCTGCCATTTTTGAAGCGCCATAAAGAGAAGTTTGAATGGGATTTGGAAGATTTTCAGGAGTAGGAAAAATATCAGGTTCTCCCAAAACAGCAGCAGATGAAGCAAAGCAAATTCTTTTTATCTTATTGGTTCTCATTGCTTCCAAAATATTAAAAGTACCGATAGTATTTTGCTGCAAATCAATGAATGGGTTTGCTGTCCCTCCTCTAATATCTGCATTAGCTGCCATATGATAAACGACATCTATATCTTTCATTAATTCTTTCAATGATTTTAAGTCTAAGATATCAATTTCGAAATTTTCAAATGAATTTGAATTTTTAGCTTTATCTAAGAAATTTGGTATCCCGGTTGAGAAATTATCTATCCCAATAACATCATAATTTCTTAATAAAAGTTCATCCACTAAGTGGCTGCCTATAAATCCCGCAGAACCAGTAACTAATGCTTTCAAAAATAACTCTATTAAAAATTAGATTTTACTATTAATTAAGCTTTGATTTGCTGACCATTTCCAATTAAGGATAATTCTTTTAAGAAAATTACAAGTATTATCCAGAAGCAAGGTAAGCTTAAAGGGAACCCTCCAATAAATATAAAAAAAATACACGTTGATATAATAGCAAAGCTCATTCCATCTCCTTTTCTATAACAAGTCGTGAAAGATTTAAATAAAAAATAAAATAATATAAAAAATAATATTAAAGAAAAGATTCCTATATCAACTAATAACAAAGAAGGAAGTGATACTGGTTTAATGTTCTCAAGATTATTCATAACAAAGAAGCCTGTTGTTTCTAATTCAATAGGAAAACAGGATGTTGATTTTAAGAAAAATTCGCTCCAAGCTCCTAAGGCATATAGATATTCTCCAAAATTAAATAAATTGCAATATGGACCTAATGTAATGCCTAATCTACTCCCACTTGCTTCATTAAGGACAAACAGGAGATTTACGTCAAAAGATAATAAGTCATTTGTAAAGTCATAAAAACGGCTTGGGAGAGCGTCCAAAAATATTAAAGAAATAGAAATGGCCCCAAAAATCAAAGAAAAGGATAATATCCTAACTGGAGATAGTCTTAAGAGGTAAAAAAATCCTATTGAAACAACAATAAAAAAAATAGAAATAAAAAAAGTTAATGCCTGTGTGAGAATACCAAGATAAGTTGAGATGAATAAAGATAATAAAAAATATGATCTTGAAATCTCATTTTTTGAATATAAAAAATAACTAATTGAAAACATCATAAAAATTAAAGGAACCATTGCTGATGGTTCAGAAGCAACAATTGATATTCCCCTTTGAAAATCATACAAAGGAGATGTGGTTAATCTTGGAATAAGGTAATTTAACGGATATAAAATTGAAGCTGAAATTGACGGAGGAAAATATTCCTGTATCAAAGCAATTAACAAAAAAAGAAATTGAAAAACTAAAATATATTTAGACAATCTGACTGAGTCAAAATTTCTCATGTAATAGAAAGTTACTAAGGGAGTAAATACCGCTACAAAGGAAGCAAAGACTGAATAGGGGTCATATCTGCTAAAGCCTATGATAGTGAAGACTAATAGTATTAACGCATAAATTATTAATAATCTTTGATATCCATATGATTTAAACAAAACAAAAAGCATTGGAAGTAAAAAAAAAGGTTGAGCTTCTGCAGAAAAGGGTAAAATTTTTAAAAAAGGCATGCAAATTAAGAATGCAGTCAAAAAAGTTAGACTTATTTGTGAATCTATTTGTGTCTTTTCAGAATTGATCATTCTATAGATAAGGAATTTTATTTTTTCTTCAAATATAAAAATTTTAATAAAGCATGAAAACAATAAAGCCTATTAAACTTGAAATTAAAAGAAGAATAGATTTTGAATAGATGAGTTCTTGATGAAAATCATCTGCTTTCTGAGTCTGGTCATTACTAATATGAGAAACAAATTTTGGCTCAATTACAAAAATTAAAAGCAAGCTAGCAATACTGTTAAATGCAAAGCCAATTTGAAGCAAAGAGGCCCTAAATTCAGGAAAAATGGATGCGCTTATGATAGGAATAGATACTCCTAGTGTATTAAAAATAAAAGGATAGTTGGTAAATGTAAAATTAATAGAGAAATTTATAGTTTTTATATTAACCTCAGGCTTTGCAACTCCGAACATATATTTAGAAATCAAAGTAAAAACATTTCTCCATTTTAGAATGTATATAAAGCTGATTGAGCCTAAAAGTAGCCACGAAACAGAAAATAAAAGTAAAAAATATTTTGTAGAGCCGCCAATATCAACAAGAAAACCTGAAGAAATGAAGAACAATACGGCTCCAAATCTATTTGCCATCATAATTTGAGTTGCTCTCAAGGTGCTGAGAGGGAACAAATCTAATAATTTTCCAACTGAACGAAGAGAAAGAGGAAGATGGTCAATAAAAAAAGCAATTAAATAACCCAAAATAAAAATTGATGAGCTGACGATAAATAAAGTGTCATATTTCATTTAACTAAAAGTTATTTTGGTTGGATTATATATTAAATAATATTTTTTAATTTTTTCTATATTTTAATTTTCTAAAAAAAGTTAATAAAGACTGAGGGATTATTATGTTGTTAATATAAGACGTCACTTCTTTAAAATAAATTAAAGAAAATTCAAAAAAATTCATAATTGGAAATCCAAATTCAACATCCTCATTTTCCTTTAGAAGCATTTTGTAAGCTCTATAATCAAGTTTTCCTTTTACGATCAAATGATCAAATGAAAAAATTGGCTGATTTAATGAATAAAATTCATCAAGATTTTTTGATCTTTCGCTTCCAAAAACCTCAAATTCCCATGCAGATTCCCCTTCTTCGAGCAGGGCTAAAAGCACCTCTTTTTTCCATAAAGAGGGAACTAGGGCTGTTCTATATCCTTTTGAATTCGATAATTTTCCATATCTTGAGTTAACTTTTATATCAGGCTTTGGGCTTGATTTAAGATTTAAATAATTCATTTTTTCTTTTAAAAAAAGATCAAATACTTGATAAAACTTCTCTAAGTTAACCTTTTTAGCAAAAATTCCATCTTCTATTAAAAGTAGAAGATTATCTTCAGGTATTCTTTTAAGAAGAGCATTTAAATTATCAGACCATGAAATATCTTTCCCCACACAAACTACTTTAATTGAGTGACTAGTGTTTGGAGAAAAATCTATTTCATTTGACAAAAGATAAAAATTTTCTTTATTTTTAGGAAAAAATCTATCTAATCTTCTGAAGAAAATTGGCCACAAAGAACTGAACTTGTCACAACTTAAAATTATTATTGCTAAATTATTTTTTTTCATAAAATGAATTTATATTTTTGCAAATATAAATTATTTCATCGTTTGAGATTTGGACATATGATGGAAGCCACAAACCTTTCTCGCCAACACTTTTTGATACAGGATAATCTCCTTTTTCATTATAAGCTTTTTGATCATTTAACGGTGGATACATTACTCGCGAACCAATATTTTTAGATTCTAGGTATTTCATGAGAAGATTTCTTTTTTCAGCAATACAATCAATAAACCATGGAGCCGTAGTTGAGTTGTCATTTTTGAAAAGTTTGATATCTTTTGTATTTTTTAAAAGATTATTATAAATATCATATATTTCTTTTTTCCTTTCTATTCTAGAATTTAATTTCTTCATTTGCTCTATTCCAATACAAGCTTGTAACTCAGTAAACTTGAAATTAAATCCTATAGTATCGTGAATATCATTTCCGCCAGTTGTCCTTCCAAAATCTTTCATCTTTCTAAGTTGTTTTGCAAGTTCATCATTATCCGTTATCAAAGCGCCTCCCTGTCCAGTTGAGATAATTTTGGGAGCTGAAAATGAAAAACTCCCAATAACCCCAGCTCTGCCTATGTGTCTTCCATCTGGAAAAAAAGAACCTAATGATTGAGCTGCATCTTCAATTAAGTGAAGACCTTTTTCATCACAAAGAGACTCAAAAGCATCTATTCCAGAAAGGGGGTATCTACCATTAGAAGATACTAATATTATTGCCTTCGTTTTCTTTGTTATAGCTTTTTTTACTTTTTCTATATCTAGACATAATGATTGTGGATCTACGTCGACAAACACAGGTTTTGCTCCAAAGATTTTTACCGAATTTGGAGTTGCAACCATTGTGTAGTTCGGGACGATAACCTCATCTCCATACTTAATTCCAAGAACAAGTGATGCAAGTGTCAGGCTTATTGTTCCATTATTCACGACTATGCAATGCTTTGCGCCAGTAAATTCTGCGATCATTTCTTCAAACTTTTTTGTTCTTGTAAATTCTGTTAAAAAACCTCCTTCATCCATATAATCAGTTATAGCCTTTTTTTCCTCTTTTCCGAAGAAAGGTTTCATTTGCATGATGAATTCCATAAGGATATTTAAAATTTTAATTTATCTGTGTCGACATCTATGAACGGTCCGTTTTTACTTTCAATTATTTGGGTATCATTTTCAAGGATTTCATACCCATGTCCGCCATAAGCAAAAACTGCTAGATCTCCTTCTTTAAGAACAAAAGAGTCAAACATTGATAGATCTTCTTTATATAAAGTTACTTTCATGCTTCCTTTTCTCACATAAACACATTCTTGAGTTCTTCTTGCAACCCTATCAAAATCTTTGTGAACATGTTTATCAAGGACCTTCCCTTTGTCGTACCACCAAGATCCAACTTGAACAAACATTTCATCAGGGGTGATAAAATTCAGTCCTTTTTTCCAATCTTCATCTCTATAGATGATAGAAATAATTTTTCCATCTTGTTCTATTTTTTTCACGTCACTTCCTTGTCTCTATCAGAAATAATTGGATTTTCGGAAGGCCATTTTATATTGAGTCTTGAGTCATTCCAAGCAATTGTAAATTGTTCATCAACATCAGCATAACCTCCATCATACGCTAACTTATAGTGGTAAATAGCAGACAAACTTTTTACATAAAAAGCATTTCCAAACCCTGGAGGGATTAAAATGATTTGATTATTATTGGAAAGTTCAAATTTTTGATGTTGCAAATAAGAATTTGATTCTTTTCTAAAATCTACCACTACTTGAAGGATATCTCCATGAATGCATGATACTAATTTCCAAGTTTTGTTATCTCCATGTATCCCTCTAAGAACATTTTCCTTTGAAATCGAAAATTTATCATGAATGAAAGATATATTTTTTGGCAAATAAGGCTTAAATATTTCTTCTTTAAAAGAAGTCCATATTGCACCTCTGCTTTCCAAATGGATAGATGGAGTGAATATAAAAATACCACTAATTTGGTTTGATTCTTCTATATTGAATTCTATGGTCAATTTTTTTTCCAAAAAATATTAGAGGGAATTATTGTGACCCCAAACTATTAAATAATTATGCTCTGAAGTAAGAGGTACCTCATCAAAGACTTCAAAATCTGGTAGTAATTTTTCTAGCTCCTTTAATCTTAATCTATTTGGGTTTATCTTTCCTTTTTCAGCATGATCTCCAGTTCTTCCTGAGTTCATTGTCAAGTAACCCCTTTTAGAGTTTTGAAGAACTTTCTCAATATATTTCAATTGAATGTTACGAGGCAATTCTGAAAAAGCATAATTACTTATCGCTAAATCATATTCTTCCTGACGTGCCTGATTTAAAGATGAAACGCTATACGAATTTTTTAAAGTAAAGTGTTCTAAGTATTTTGTAATTAAATTACACACTATATGGAGATCAAAAATTTTTATACTTTGAAAGTTAAAAAGGCTGTCCAATATTAGAGCCTGACCTCCATACCCCCCTCCAATTTCAACTATTTTTCTTCCTATACTTTCTCCAAACAAAGTTTTTATATCCGATGCAACCTTTATGTAACGAAGAGTGCTAGGACTTATCTTTCCGTAAGATTCATATGAGTAAGTAACAGGATTCCCTATTTCATCATTTTGAAGAAAAAGCTCTAGATTACTTTCAATTATTTCTGGTGATTGATTTAAGACTATATCTAGATATTTTTTTCCATCCTTTTTTGACGCATGCTCTAAGATAGATTGATAGAAAGGATCATTTTTAAAATTGTTAAATTTTTTTTGAGATATTAAAAATGAATTTATTGATCTTACATACAAACCATCATCACTATCTGATCTATTTTGTTTTGAGCTTGAAAAATATTTTTTAACAAAGAAACTGTAAAATTTTCCTTTAATAAATGTAATTGCTCTTCGTGGATTATTTATTGCTTTGACAAGATATTTTTTAAACATTTGTAACTCCTAAATTCTTGTAAAATTATGAGAGATTTTATCTTGGTTTAAAAATTTCATTTTAGTTATTTTATAAATACTACTATTATGATTTCTTTAGTACAGAGATCTAAATCGAACTATAAAAAATTTATCTCCATCAAAATTTTATAAATTAAAAATCTTAATTTTTTTTTATTTCTTCAAATTCTACTAGAACATTCGTTAGATCTTTTGGATTTAGAAATGCCACAGGGGATTCATTTATGATACCTCTAATAGCTTTTCTTGTGATATTTCTAACTCCTTGATCTTTTAAGAATTTTAAATTTGATTGAAGATCATCCACCAAGAAGCAAATATGATGAATACCTCCCTTAGAATTTTTTTTTAAGAATGAGGAAATAGGTGATGAGTCATTCAAAGGCTCTAAAAATTCAATATCGCAAAATTCGTTTTTCAAAACAATTGCATTTACTCCCTGCTCTTCAGAAGTGTATTTCTCTTTTTTAGAGGAAGAGAACAATTTTAACCAATTAGATATTTCATCTAGATTTGGCACAGCTATTTCTTTTTGAGAGATTCCTTTAATCATTGACTCTTTTTCATCCATTTTAATTAGGTGTTTGATAAATCATATTGAACCATTTCTTTCACAAGATCTTCAAAAGATATTTTTGCTTCCCAATTTAGTATTTTTCTAGCTTTACTCGAATCCCCTTGAAGAATTTCAACTTCAGCAGGTCTAAAGTACCTTTTGTCTATTTTTACTAAAACTTTTCCAGACTGTTTATTTACTCCTACTTCTTTGACTCCTTCTCCTTCCCATTCAATGTCAATATCCACTTGTTTAAAAGATAGATTTACAAAGTCTTTGACAGTATGGGTGTGTCCCGTAGCAATAACAAAATCATCAGGTTTTTTCTGTTGTAACATTAACCACATTGCATTTACGTAATCCTTTGCGTGTCCCCAATCTCTCTTAGCATTAATATTTCCAAGAAGAATATGATCTTGTTCACCTTTTGCTATATTTGCTACAGCCTTGGTAATCTTTTTCGTTACAAAAGTCTCTCCTCTCCTTGGAGATTCATGGTTAAAGAGTATGCCATTGCAAGCAAACATTCCGTAAGATTCTCTGTAATTTACAGTTGCCCAATAAGAGTAAAGTTTTGCAGTCCCATAAGGAGACTTAGGATAGAAAGGTGTCAATTCATTTTGTGGTTCAGTTCCTGGAATACCGCCAAAAAGTTCTGATGTTGAAGCTTGATAAAATTTACAATTGCCGATTGAATCCCTAATCGCATCTAAAATTCTAACTGTGCCGATTCCTGTTACTTCAGCAGTATACTCAGGAACTTCAAAGGAAACTCCAACGTGAGATTGAGCGCCTAAATTATAAATTTCGTCTGGATTAATTTCTGAAATAAGCCTATGTAAATTACTTGAATCAGTTAAATCACCGTGATGAGTATGAAGATTGGGATCTGAGAGAAGGTGATCAATTCTCATAGTAGTAAATATAGAAACTCTCCTTACTATCGCATGAACTTCATAACCTTTTTCTAAAAGAAGTTCAGCTAGGTAAGATCCGTCTTGGCCAGTTATCCCAGATATAAAAGCTTTTTTTTGGCTCAAAACTTACCTCATATTAAATTTTGTAAATGATCATTCAACTAATCATTAATATCTTTAAAAAAATTTCTTATGAAAATATAAGAAATAACAGTAATGAGACTTAACAAAAAAGTAGCTACGGCAATTATAGTTCTTTTGGGCCAAGATTTTTCTTCGGGAAGATAAGGTGGATCGATCGGCTTCAAAACATAATCTTCATTTATTTTTGCAAGCATTTGCGTTTTCATTTCAGCTTCTATGAGTTTACTTATTGACTCCTTAATTTCAACAAGAGATGTTTTGGAGTATTGCAATTTTAAATAGTCCAATGCCTTAGATGATTTCTCCAAGTCTTGCGCACGCTTAACATTATTTGCCTCAGAAATAATCAAATCAAGAAAATCTTTCGAAAATATTGGAGAAATATGTTCAATACTAATAGTTATAAATCCTGTTCTGACATTTTCATCAATTTGAAGGAAATCTTCAATAAAGTCCTCATGAGTCTCTATATAAGATGGGATTGAAGATTCATTACTTCCTTGCTTAGAAAGCCATTCTTTTGTTTGAGGATTATAAATATTTTCGTTAAAAATAAGCTCTTTTGTGTTTTCATCATAACTCTTTGAAGCCATTAAAGAGGGCAAAACATCTTCAAAGGTAATAAGATGACTTAAAAATTGTCTTGACTTAATAATTTCGATCATTTCATCGGTATTACTAGTATTAGAATCAATATTTAATCCTGCAATCGCTGCTATATTTGAAATTTCAGTCAATGGATCTGAATTGTTTTCGTTTGTAGCCATTAATATTGCTGAAGATTTATAATGTGTAGGCAAAAGGAAAGAAAAAAGAAAAACAAGTAACGTAATTAAGATTGGTAGAAAAATAATGAGGTATCTATCTTTCCAAAGGGTATTCATAGCAACTTTAATATCAATAGAGTCACTTTGATATGGAAGGTTTAAGTGGTCTTTAATAGGATTATTTTCATTCATCTTTTTTAAAAATTTAAAAAAAGGGTTTTTGGTACCCGGGGCCGGACTTGAACCGGCACGAAGTCGCCTTCGAGGGATTTTAAGTCCCTTGTGTCTACCAATTCCACCACCCGGG
>MDTA01183588.1_pt1 | contig 17665 bp, 6 predicted proteins | sample 811151 | NCBI WGS metagenome assembly MDTA01 (sample SAMN05326648, study PRJNA326480) | marine metagenome | isolation source: seawater | place: Indian Ocean: South | collected 2010
GATATTTCTCTTGTATACTTTAGTCTATTAGATGATTCTCTACTTTTTGGAGAACTTGTTCTTTCTAATAATTGTTGTCTAACAGGTGATATTTCTCTTGTATACTTTAGTCTATTAGATGATTCTCTACTTTTTGGAGAACTTGTTCTTTCTAATAATTGTTGTCTAAAAGGTGATATTTCTCTTGTATACTTTAGTCTATTTGGTGATTGTCTACTTTTTGGTGGTGTTTTATTTTTACTATTATTTAATCCTGAACCATATTTTATTTTATTTTTCATATTATCTAATATATATAAATAATAATAAAAATAAATTAATTTAATTATTTATTTTATTTTCTAAATCTACTATTCTATTTTCTAATTTTTGTATATGTTTAACTAAATATGGTATTAAACCTGTATAATTTACTGATTTATAACTATCTGTACCATCTTTTACTAAATTAGGTAATATTTCTTCTAATTCTTGAGCAATAAAACCTACATTACTTGTATTTGATTTATTTACATCATTCCATTTAAATGATACTGGATTTAATTTTAATATTTCATCATTATATTCTATATTTTTAATTTCTTTTTTTAATCTTTTATCAGACTGTGTTGTAGATGAATAAGCAGTTATATCAAATTCTGCATGTAATCCATTACAATGAATAAAACCTTGTCCAGATACTAATGAATCATCATATGTAAAACCTGAAACAGAATTGTTCATTATTAATTGTTTATTCGCATCTAATAAACTAATTGCTGCTGTTGTCATTGACGTTCCATCATTAAAAACCAATTTAGGTACATATAAATCATTATGTGAATAATTTGCTGTGTTTGAAAATTCCATTGTATTTTGTAATGATGATACTCCATTTAAAGTAGAATCTGAATTAACTAATATTGAAAATCGTGAATTTGATAATTTTAATACAGTTCCACCATTACTTTGAGATATATTATTTCTAATTCCTATATTATTAGCACCATAATCACTTGTATAATAAGATTCTAATTCAATTGAAGTATTATTATTTAAAGAATCTAGTTTTATTAATGCTTTATCATTTATTAAACTAATAAAATTATTTTTTGATGATATTTTTACTTGTGTTCCATCTTTATATAATGGTAAACTAACATCATCATTATCTATTGGTAATTTAATAATTGAATCTGATGTATATAATTTTTGTTGTCCATTAATTATTGTTAAAAATTTTTCATCAGTTTCACTTATAGTATATATATCTGTTGAAATCATTGCTGACATAACACCATCTGGAAATGTAATAGAATCAACATAAATATTTAAATTACTGCTTAATTTTTCAGATGTAATTGATTCATCTTGTATATTTGAACCATTAAAATTACCTCCTTCTATTTCTATTGATACCGGCGTATCAATAATAGATGCTGGTACAATTCCTGTTATTGTAACATCACCAGTTAATTTCGTATCTGATTTAAAACTTGTATTTGCATCTAATGTAATTAATGCATTATCTATAAATGATGCATCTATTGTTCCTGATAATATTGTATCTCCTGAAAATTTATTTGTTGATGTATTTAATAATGATGTTGATTGATTATCTATATTAATAATTGCATCATTTATAATCTCTGGATTTATATCCTGACCATAAATATATGTTGTTCCTGATATTTTAGAACCATTAACTGAACTAATTGATGCTGTATTTGCAATAGTTGCATTATTTATAATTGATGCATCTATTGTTGTTTCTATGTTTACTGAATTTATTTTATCTCCATTTACAGATGTTATTGATGCTGTATTTGTAATTATCGCATTTAAACCTATATTACTTGTATCTATAATTCCTGTTATTAATACACTTTCTAATTTTTTATCAGAATCTGTAGTATTTATCATATTACCACTTATTTCAATATTATCAGGCAATAATGATGGGTCAATACTATTATCTATAAAATTATAAGTTAATGTATCTGGTAATTTATAACCATTCCCTACTTTTAAATTAGATGCATTTATTACTATTGAACCACTTGGTATTAAAGATGGATCTATTGATTCTGTACTTAAATCTGATAATACAACTGAACCTATTGAACCACTATTATTTAATTGTTCCGCTTTTAATGTTAAATTTCCTATTATATTTGGATTTAATAAATTATTTGTTGTATCTATTACAACATTTTCTAATTTATGTGTATATAAATCTCCAAATGTTTCAATTGAATTTGGTTCTATGTTTATATTTCCTATTATTCTTGGATCTAAACTATTATTTGTTGTATCTATTATTACATTTTCTAACTTATTTATATAAGTAAAATCATTCGTATCAAGTTGTGATGGATTTAATACTATTGAACCTACAAATCTAGGATCTAATAAACCATTTGCTGGTCTATAATAATTTAACTGACCATCTATTAATTTTTGTACATAATCCATATGACTTAAAATAAAATTTTCTGGTTTACTTATTGATTCCCATTCCGCATCTGTTAAATATGTTATATTTCCATATGGTAATAATTTGTCTGTTAAAATTGTTAAATCTGTTATTAAAGTGGGTAATAATCTTCCATATGTTGGTAAAACTGTACCAATATTTATCCATTTTAATCCTGATGGTTGTATATTTGTTATTAAATCTATATCTAATGAACCTGGTACAAAATCTATATCATCTGGTGATATAGATATTTGACCTAATACCTGTGGATCTAATTTCGCATTATCAAAATTTAAATTAACATTTTGTAAAAATGAACCAACTATTGTTGTATCTATTTGGTCTGCTGATAAATTTAAATTTCTAATATAATTTGGTGGTATTTTTGATTCATCTTTTAATGAAAAATATACATTATTTACTTTTATATAATCATTATGACTATAATTTTCAATATTTATAATTGTTAAATCATTTTGTGTTAATGTTATTATATTATTTAAATTATATATATTTAATATTTCTTGTTTTATATTATCTTCTACTGACTGTATACTTATTAAACTTTTATTTTCATATTTTATTTTAATTCTATTCTCTCCACCCATATAACCATGATTATTACAATAATAACTTAAATTTGTAAAATATTGTTTAATTTCTAATGTTATATTTCCACTATAAAAAGTAACATCTATACCATCTATTGTTGATGTTCCATGTGTTGTTGTATGTGTTATAACTTCTAATATATTTGAATCATTTATTAAAAATCCTATTGGATGTTCTGATGGTATATTAGTTAATGTTATTGTTCCTATTTCAAATCCTAAATATTTATATTCATTATAACTTAAATTTCCAAATTTATAATAATTTATCCCATCTATTGTTTCTATTGATACATCATATGTATTTGATATATTATAATCATCTTCATATGATAAAAAATTCCATTCTAAATAATTTGGATCTGATGTATAAAATAATATATTATCAATATTTAAATACTTTGTATCATCAATTGTTATACCACTTGTATCTAATGAATTTAATGTAATATATGGTGATATAAATGTTGAATAATAATCTCTAATTTTATTTTTTAAATAATTATTTACTATTAAATTGTAATTAGGTACTAAATTATTTATATCATCAGTTTCATATTGCCATTTTAATCCCGATGGACCATTATATATTAATGTACTATTTGTATTTACTAATGATGTTGAACCTAAATTTTTTATAGGTACATTTATATTTGTTATTGAATTTATTGGTATATCACCATTTAATGTTATATTATCTAATTTAAAATCTTGTGTTCCATAATTCTCTATATTTACAACATCTATTATTACATCATTTAATATTGTTAATGGTATATTTGAATTATCTGATATTATTTTTGTTATCCCATTTATATTACTTGATATATCTATATTATTAATATCTATTTCTATATTTTCAAAATTATTTATTGGTATTTTTATTAAATTATTTTCTGATTTTATATTTGTTACTCCTATTAATTTTTTATCTCCTGAAAAATCTATTATACTTATATCTACATTTGCAGATGTTATTAAATTCGCATTTAAATTTGTATTATCTAATGTATTTATTATTGTTATTGGTGCATCTATTATTCCATTTATATCTGAAAATTCTATTGTAGCATTCTTTATTTTACTTCCTTCTATCTGACCTTATAATTTATCACCTGTTATTGTATTATCTGCTATATTTGAATTTGTTATACTATTTAATTTAAATTTTGAACCTTTTATTAAATGTTGGTAATATAAATTACTATCATTTATATATGCATCACTACTTAATGATAATAATCCATTCTCATCTACTAATGCATCTATTTCTGTCTGTGTTAAACTTGTATCATAATTAGATGATTTCCCCATATAACCAATTATATTTTCTGAACCTATTGTTAAATCACTTATTGAACCATTTGTTATAAATGATTTAGGTACAACTATATAACTTAATGGTGCTCCCGCATTTGTAAATTTTGTATCTACATAATTTCTTATGTCTGTATCTGTTGTTGATATTGTACTATATACTTCATCTATATTTATATCTAAATTTATTAAATCTAATGAATTCATATTCCATTTATCAGCATCATAATCATATGATAAATATCCTTTTGAACGATTTCCTTCACTTGGTATATTAATATCATAATATTTTATTATTACTATCCCACTTCCACCTAATCCACCTGAACCACTTATATTATCATCATATATTGTATCAAAACCACCTCCACCTCCACCACCTGTACCCATACCACCATTCCCTCCTTTTTTAAATAATAAATTATCATTTACATTTATTGATATCGTTTCTCCATTATTATATCCTAAACCACCATCAGATATTTCATTTTCTGGTGCATTTGTTCTACTATTATCATATTTAAATGCACCTGAACCTCCTCCACCTATTCCACCTATTGGTAATTCACCATATCTTAAACCTTCTATTGCATTTATTGATGTATTTCCATTATTATTCCATCTTGTTCCACCACCACCTCCACCCCAATAATATGTCGAATTTATATCACCATCATCTTCATTATAATATATATTTATTCCTACACCATTATTTCCTTTTACTAATGTATTATCAAAATTATTTTCTCTTGAACTTGTACCACCATTTGCACCGTGTTGTGCTGTTATTATTTTTCCTTGTACTTCTGTTATACCTGATGATATATTTATTGACCCTCCTAAACCACCTTCTCCTTTCGATGGATCTATATCACTATTTCCTTTTTTCCCTCCTCTTGCTATTAAACCAAACGCTTCTGTATCATATCCATCTTTATTTGCATTTCCACCATTTCCAACTTTTATATTATATGATTTTCCTCTTTCTATATCTACATCTTTTACATATATAACTCCACCACCACCTCCTCCACCTGCATTAATAGATTGTGTTCCACCCCCACCTCCACCTCCACCTACTATTAAAATATCTATTTTACAATCATATTGAAATTCTAATAAATAATTTGTTTGTTGTGAAATATTAATATCGCTATCATTATAATTTAATATAATATAATCACAATATTTTATATTATTTATATCATATATAGAATAATCTATATTACTACTATAATATTCTGTTTCTTCTACTATATTATGATTAACTCTTGGACTATATAATGTTCTTAAATCTAAATTATAAAATTTTGAAAAAGGTATTTTTGGTAACATATTTATATTTAATATTCCTGATGTTATATTTGATGCATTTATATTGTCTAAATTATATTCAATATTTTTAATATAATTTGATGTATTATCATTTAATAATAAAAATTTATTATCTATATTATTTATATAATTAGAACTTGATATATTACTATATACATTATTATTTGATGATAATATATATAAATTATCTATATAATTTGTATTTTCTTTTATTGAATTTACTAAATTATTTGATGTTTCTATAATATTTGTTGATAACAAATTAGAAGTATTTCCTACATAAGGATTTAATACCCAATCATTTAATTGCCAATTATATTCTAAATATGTATTTTCTAATTCTGAAACTGGTAATTGTTCTAAATATGTATCTTGTTTTTCTACAAATTTATATCTTAATATTACTATTCCTTCTTTTCCTTTACCCCATCCACCATTCTGACTATATCCTCCACCACTTCCTATTAATGTTGCATCACCTGTTGGTATTGTACTTAAATCATTTATATCTGGATCTATTAATACTCCTCCACCACCTATTCCTCCTAAATTATTATATGCACCACCTTGTCCAGCAAAATATTTTATATTATTTTGATTACTTCCTAAATTTTCATAAACTATATTAAATATATTATATGCTTTTTGACCTATATTTATATTTCCATTTTGACCTATTCCTCTAAAATTACTTATTTTTTGTCCATAATTTGCTGTTACATTATTAAATTTTGATATACCACCAACTTCTGCTATATTATCTGATGATGTATGTTCTGCAAATCCTGAACCATTTCCACCTTTACCTATAATTACATCAAATGATGTATCTTTTTCAATTGTTAATGATTCTAATAAAATTTGTTGTCCACCATCACCACCTGCACCAAATGTTGTTTTAAAATAATTTCCATTTGAATATATATAACTTTCTTCTGTTAATTCTATTAAATAAGAACTCCAATTATCTATTATTTTTACTGAATTTATTTCACTAATATCATCTGAACTTAAATGATTTATCAATAATGATACATTACCTGCTGTATTATTTACTGTTATTAAATTAATATCATCTGATGGTCTTTCATTTCCTATATTTAACCAATATTTACCTAATTCAAATGAACCACCACCTCCACCTCCTCCAATTATTAAAACATCACACATTATTCCATCATTTATTTTTAAATTATATGTTGTATTTTCATTATTTATAGAATTAAAATAATAATAATGATATCCATTATATTCATCTTTTATTATACTTGAATCATAATCAATATTTGATGGAAACTGTCTTTTATATATAGTATTATTATCTGATATTATTACTTGATTTACTAATGGTTGATTATAATCTCTTACTCTTTTTTCAACATATGGTGGTTCAGGTGTTAATAAATTACTTATTGGCATTTTTGGTATTAATTTAATATCAAATAAACCATTATCTTGTTTATTATTTATATTTGATGTATGTATTAATGATTGTGATAATTCATTTTGAAATACATTATTTATAATATCTGTTTTAACTATTTCTGGAATATCACTTACATTTATATTATTTGATGATATTTTATAATATAAATTATTTGCATATATATTACCATCTATATCTAAACGATTATTATTTTCATCTTCAATTACTTCTTTTCCAATTGATAAATTAACTTTATGTTTATTATCTATTAATGATTTATTTTCATTTATTTTAACAGATAATCCATTTGTTTCACCATCAATTCCAATTATTTTTGTATTACCATATACATTTAACATATAATCAGAATTTTGTTTAATAACTTCTTTAAAATATTTTGGAAAATTATATTTATATCCTTCTGTTGTATTATTTATTCTAGTATCATTTAATGGTATTCCTAATGATATTTTAAATGATGAATTTGATGAATTATTTGTTAATAAATCTGTATGTGTATTTGAATATATAACATAATAATTATCATCTTTTTTTATAAAATTATCAAAATCAAAATGTGTTATTCCTAATTCTGATTTTATTGTTTCTAAATCTTCTAATGATATTACATCATTTACTTTATTTTTTAATAGTTCATTATTTATCTCTATACCAAATGATGGTCTAGTTGTTCCTACATTTATCCATACTGTACCAAAATTATTATCATTTTTATTTGTTGGTATAGGACCAATATTATCTATACATATATTATAATTTTCTCCTAATGTTATTATATTATAATCATTACCAATATGTTGTAATATATGTTTACTATTTAATTCATTTGATTTTGAATCTAATTTATAATTATCATTAGTATTATATTTTATTTCAAATATATCTTTATTATTTTCTTTAATACCATTAAATAAATTTTTATAACTATTATTTATTAAACTTGTTAAATATGATGTATTATTTAAATCATTTGATTTTAATATATATGTTGGATTTGAACCATATATTGATATACTTGGATGTATTGAATCATCTAAATGTGTATCTATATTTATTATATTATTATTATAATATTCTGAATATAATATATAATCTGTTTCTATTTCTGTTAATAAATTTGAATATAAATATGTTTTATTATATTCTTTTATATTATCTAATTTATTTATATTTAAAACTATATCATTATAATTTATAAAATTATTTGTTGCATTTGTTATATTTGATGTATCTAAATTTTTTAATATATATGTTTCATTTTCATTAAATGTTACTTTACCTAAATTTACTATATTATTATATTCAAAACTTATTGTATCTGAATCTTCTAAACTATTTATTTTATTTGTTTCTAATTCACTAAATTTTCCTTTTTTATTTTTTGAATATATTGAATAATCTTTTGATACATCTAAATTTATGTCTTTATCATATAATATTGTTCCATCTGATGTTATATATGATAATATATCATTATTTGATGATAATTCCATAAAATTTGGTTTTGATATTACAGATGAATTATAATTTATATATACTTGATTAAATTCATTTAATTTTTCATAAACTTGTTTACTTATATATATTGCAAATACTGTTTTTGATGGTGTTTCATTATCATCTGTATAACCAATAACTGTAAAATCTTTAAATATATATTCTTCTGAACTATTTAATTTATTAAATATTTCTTCACTTGTATATTCATTTATAAATGGATCTTCTTCTGCTAAATAATTTACTAATTTAATTCTTTCTGTAAATATATCTACTTCTGATGGTAAATTTATATCATTTGTTCCTGCTTCTATATTTGGATATAATATAAAACTTTCATGTGTTGGTGAAATTATTGGTTTATTTAAATCACTCATTCTTGTTATAAAATCTTGATTTGTTTGTCGTGATAATATACTACTTTTTATATTTTCTAATTTTAATTCTAAATTATATATTGTACCATCTGGTAATTCTTTATTTAATATATTTGGAAAAAATATATGAGAACGATATCTTTTTTCTAAATCTGATGTTAACCATGTTGCTGTTTTAAAATCATATTCTATTTGTCTATTATTATTTTTTAAATTTAATTTATCATATTTTACATTATATGTTTGTGTTTTATCATAAACTGTTGATAAAAATTCATTTTTATTGTTATCTATTGTTAAATTTAAACTAGTAAATTTATAATCTAATAATGTTGTTATAAATATTGAATTTAAAAAATAATATTTATCTCCATTCTCTTCTGTATAAAAAAATTCTTTTAAATCTGTATTATTTTGATTATTTATATTTGTATAAACATTTTTAAAATTATTTTTATAATTTATAAAATAATTATCATTGCTCTGTTTATCATTTTCTTCAAAATATCTATTTATAAATATATCTCTAAAATAATTTCTTTTTTCTTCTACTGTTGTCCATAAATAATTATTTTTTTCTTCATAATTTAAATTTAATTTTAATAATGCATTATCTTTATTATAATTATGTAAATTTCTATCATCTAAATTTAAACGATCATCATTTCTATTTATATATAATAATGCATTATCCTTTTCTTTATCACCTATTGATATATTTCCATATTTATTTATATTAAAACTATCTCCTAAATAACTTCCATCATAATTAAATATATAATTTACATTTGAATTTAAATTTGTTTCAATATTACTATATACATATTCATTATCATAATTATTTATATTTATAAAATTATTTGAATTAATATTTTCACATTTCCCTAAACTTAATAAACCGCTATTATTTAACACTAATATCTTATCAATATTTTCATTATTATATTTATTTATTTCTATTATATTATTTTCTTCTGTATCATTTAATATTGATTTATTTATTATTAATGGTGTTTTTTTATTATCTAATTCTGTTGTTTTACCTATATTTATATCATCAAATATATTTTCTACAATTGATAATGACCTTATCTCCACACCAGATTCATTATCATGTGGTATTATCTCTTTTACTTGAATTTTATCAACCTTTACTGTATAATTAAATAATGCTATATTACTATTAAATTTTACTAAATTTATACCATTATTACTATTTATATTATATTCATTTGTATCTAATTCAATATCAAAATCAAAATTATCTTTTACTATTATTTTATTTGTATCATTTGATATCTTTAATATTTCTGTTTCTGCATTATTTTTTATTACAAAATCTTTTGTTATTATATTATTTATATAATTATTTTTAAAATTTATTATATCATTATCTAATTGTATTATATATTCTTCTGAATCATATAATCCTATTGTATCATTATTATTTGATGTTATTGTATATTTATATTTACTATTTGTTTCTATTATTCCTGTTTTAAATTTATTATCATAATTTATAAATATATTGTCATTATCAACTATATTTTCATCATTCTTTAATAATATTAAATCAGATTCATTATCAATCCCTTCTTTTTCTATTTTTGTTAATTCTATATTATTCCCTGTAGCATTACCAATATTTATTGACATTACTTAATTTATATAAAAGATATATTTCTTATTTCTAAATATCAATAATATTTTTTATATATTATTAAATTTATATAAATATTTATTATATTTTATATATATAGATTTATTATGGAAAATTTAGATAATAATATTACTAATATTTCTTTTAATAATAATATATTAAATTTTACTTTTGATAATAATACTACTGAAGAATTAATTTTAAATGATACTAATTATATTAAAATTTTTGATAAATGGTTTCTAGATACTCCTGTTTTTATTAGTGATAAATTTAAAAAACAAATTAAATCATTAAATTTTATTAAAATTAATAAAGAAAAAAATAAAAATATACAAGAATTAAATATTTTTTTTAGTAATGTTGATAATGCTACTAAATTTTTTAATTATGTTCGCAATAGAAAAGATAAAATTGATAATGATAAATTAAAATGGCAAGAAAAACCTAAATAATAACTTTTTTATTTTTATATAAAAAATTACTATATATTTATTATTAAAATTATATGTATCGTAATTTTATTTTATTAATTTTTATATTATTTATTAATTTTGTAAACTCCTATATTTTTAATATTGGTTCTACTGGTTTATTACTTCCTTATAGTTTAGGTATTCTAGGTTATATTAAAAAACATAATATTATTAATTCTGATGAATTAATTGGTACTTCTGGTGGTTCTTATTGTTCCTTATTATATAAATTTGAAAATAATTTAAATTCTCACGATTTTATTTGGAATAATATTTTTAATTTAAATAAAAGTACTAAAATTGATCTTTATAATTTAAATAAATTTCAATTAAGAAATAATAATATTTTATTTAATAGATATTTAAATCATTCTGTTAATAATTTAAATATTAAAATTGTTGCTACACAATATAATAATATTTTAGATAAAAAAGAATGTGTTTTCTCTTATTATTCTAATATTTCTGATCTTATTAATAAATGTTATTGTAGTTCTTATATTCCATATATTAGTGGTGATAAATTTTATTATAAATATAATAATACTAAATATTATGATGGTGCTTTTAATAAAATTAATAAAAAAAATATTCATTATTCTTTTAATAATAATAATTTAATTATTAATAAATTATCTCAAAATAATAATATCTTTTATATCAATTCTAATACATGGGGTAGAAAATGGAATGAACCTTTTAAACATTATTTAGATTATGAAACTTCTGAATTCCTATTTTATCAAGGATGGTATGATACTCTTCATAATATTGATAAAATATTATAAGAATTTATTATATATATTTATTTATATGAATAAAGAAGATTTAAAAGAACACAATTATAATATGTATTTTAAATCTTCTTGGAAATTTGCTAATAATTTTTTATTATATGAAAATATTTTAAATGAATATAATACTCTTAAAAATAATATTATTAATGAATATTATACTGAAAATAAACATTATGGTTATAATAATTTAGATGCATATAGATATGCTATTAAAAGATTACGTTTTTCTTTTAGATTAAAAAATAAAAAAAAAGAATTAGATGATGCTTATATTAATAAAAATAATTCACTTATTAATTATGATAAATATTTTAATATTTATAATAATTAATTACATATAAATCTTAACATTATATTCATTGTATATAATTCTTGACTTAATAATTTAAATGCATATGGTATTCTCGCTTGAACTATATCTACTGTATTTAAACAATTACTACATTTATATATATTTTTTTCTGTATTTACTGTAGCATTTATTCCACAATTTTTACATAAGAATACTCTATAATTATCTGATACATCTAACATTCTTTCTTTTAGAAAGCTACTCATTCCATGTGATAATACCGCATCTCTTTCCATCTCTCCTAATCTAAGACCTCCATTTCTTGCTCTTCCTTCTGATGGTTGTCTTGTTAGCATTACTATTGGACCATTTGAACCTCTACTATGTAATTTATCTGTTACCATATGTTTTAATCTTTGATAATATGTTGGACCTATAAATATTTCTGTCTTTATTTGTTCTCCTGTTCTTCCATTATACATTATCTCATTCCCATATCTTTCCATTCCTGATAATTCTAATACTTTCGCTATACTCTCTACTGTACAACTTGTAAATGGTGTTGAATCACCCATTGAACCTATATGACATGATGCTTTCCCCATTATACATTCCATTAATTGTGCCATTGTCATTCTTGATGGTATAGCATGTGGATTCATTATAATATCTGGTGTTATTCCATTCTTTGTAAATGGCATATCTTCTTGATTATATATCATTCCTATTGTCCCTTTTTGAGCACTTCTACTTGCTAATTTATCTCCTATTTCTGGTTTTCTATTTTTTCTTACACGAACTTTACAAAATTTATATCCATCACTATTTATATTCGAATAATTCATGTCTATATATCCTTCATCATTCGCTTTCATACATGTGCTTGAATCTTGATTTATATTAATTCCCATTTGTTTTTTTGGCATCACTTTTCCTATTATTATATCATTTCCATCAACATATTTATTTTTCTCTACAAATCCATCATTATCTAATTTATTATATGAAAATGGTTTCATATTTAAACTATTCTCCGGTTTTGTAAATGTTTCTTCTTCTCCTGTACTATGATTTTTTGAACAGACATCTCTAAATGCCTTATAATATGTACTTGTAAATAATCCTCTATCTAATGATGCTTTATTTATCATTACACTATCCTCTTGATTAAATCCTGTATGAGTCATTATTGCTACTATCGCATTTGTTCCTGATGGTAATTCATTACTGTGTGTATACTTTGATAATTTTGTTAATACTAATGGTTTCTGAGCATAATTTAATATATTTCCCATTGTATCTATTCTATTATTAAAATTACTCATGTATATTCCTAATGCTTGTTTACCCATTGCACAATTACTTACTGCAAAACCATTACCACCTATAAAACTATGATTCTCACTCTCTACTGTTATATCTGATATATTTTTATTATTACTTAATACTTTCTTATTTATTGGTACAAAACATATATCATTCTCAATTTCTATATTCTCTTTAAATTCTTCTAATGTTTTATAATTTTTTTTTATATAATTTTTACTATAATTTTCTACATATTTTTTATGATTGTTATATTCATTTATTACAAATAATTCTTTTAATAATTTATTATTATATCTTATTCCTATATTTTTTAAATAATAGTCTAATATTTCTTTATCTGTTTTATTATTTAATTCATATTTATAATAATAATCTAAATAATTATTATTTATTTGTTTTAATATATATTCTATTATTAAACTTGGTTCATATATATTTATTTCAAAACTATTTATTTTCTCTGTTTTTTTACTTTCTAATACTAAATATGATGATAAGAATTCATTTTTTACTTTTTTTGAACATTTCTCTAACCATGATATATTTTTACATAAATTTTTTATGTATATTACAAATTTAATATCATATATATGATTCTCTGTAAATCCTAAATATTTTACATCATTTATATATTCTTCTTTATCTTTTTCATTTGTAAAATTTAATTCATTCACTATATAATATCCACATAATCTTGCTATTATTGGTAATTTCTCACTTTTTTGATATAATGGTATTAAATTTAATTTTTTATATTCATCATTCTTATTTAATAATTTTGAAGAATATATTTCTATATCTTCTACTATTTCTTCTTCTTCATTATTCTCTTTTATATTCATATATATTCCTAATTTTGTTTCATTATCAAATTTTTGAACTTCCATCCAACCTTTATTTGTCATAAATTTATGATCATATGTTGCTGTTATTGTACGACCTGTTATTATATTTATATCATATACTATCTTATCTGTTAATCTATTATAATGATTTACTACTCTTGTATGTTCCATTATTTTTGTTTTTGGATTAAAACTTAATACATTATCTCCTATTTTTATATTTTTTATCTTTTTATAATATCCATTACTTAATAATACTGTCTCATTTTCTGATAAACATTGATAACAATTTCTTGGTGATTGATTATGATCACTAAATGGTATATTTACTCCTAATATTCCATTTATTAAACTTGGATGTATCTCACAATGTGTGTAAAATGGGGGATATGATGTCCCTTTCATTCCTCTTTTTAATTCATTATAATTCATTGATATCATTGAATAATTTATTTCATCTGTATCTAAATATTCTATAAATCCTTCTTCTAATTTATCATATGTATGTTCTATTATATTACATCCAGCACATGGTGCTATAAATGTATCAAATGTTTTATTTTTTGAAAATTCATCCCAACTTTGTTTTCTTTCTTTTAACATTCTTATTATTCTTAATTCTCTTTCTCCTGTTTTTTTATCTATATCTACTATTAATAATGGTCTAAACATTCTTCCCGCTTCTGTACTTATTATTATAAATCTCTCTTTGATATCCCATAATATACTTGTCATTGGATAGATTACACCACTTCTTTTATAATGTTTTAATTTTGTATATAATTCAAATGGATTATTATAATAACCTATTATATCTCCATTTATTTTTACTAATACATTATCCTTATTTCCTATATTTTTTAAATAATTTGTCATATTTTCTTTATTCTCTTCGATATCATCTTCTAATGTTTTTACACCAAAATCTAATAATAAATTTCTTATAAATATACTATTCATTGATAATGATATATTTGTACTTAATGCAATATTTTTTACTAAACCTACACTTGCTCCTTCTGGTGTTTCTGCTGGACAAATCATCCCAAATTGTGAATTGTCTAATTTTCTTGGTTGTACTAATTTACCATTCTTTTCCATTGATGTATTTATTCTTCTTAAATGTGATAGTGTACTCGCATATGACATTCTATTTAAAACTTGAGACACTCCTTGTTTAATATTTTGAAAACTTCCTATACTTTTTATTCCCCAATTCCCTGTTGATAATGAATATTTTAACCATGAATCTAATAATGATTGTTTAAAATATCTATGAATATTATTATCTGTTATTAATTCTCCTGATGCTACATCTCCTTTATTTCCTCTCCATAATCCTAATTCTCTTTCTATTAATCCTTTTATCTCTTTTGACATTTTTCCATAACATTGTCTGAATAAATTACTCATTAATATTCCTGGTGTATCTATTCTTTTATTCATATACGAATCTCTATTATCATAATTTTGTAATCCTAAATGTATTTTTATCATTTTTCTTATCATATATCCTAAATATAATGATTTTCTTCTATAACTTTTTCCAACATGTGGTAAAAAATCATTTATTAAATTTGTTTCTAATAATTCATATGGATTCTCTGATTTATTTCCACCTGTCATTATTTTTATTATTACTTGTGATGCTTGTTCTTTTGAATGAATATCACATGCATCCTCACAACATGCCATTAATTCATTCACTATTTTCGAATTATTTGGATCATCTATATCATATACTATATATTGTATTATTTCTTTATCACTTATTATTCCTAATGCTCTAAATAATATAAATACTGGTATCTCACTTCTTATAAATGATGTATTTAATCTAATTATTCTTCCCATATGATTCACTTTCCCCGTCATATTTAAACTTGTTGTTTTCGGTGGTAAATAATTTGAATCACTCATTGATCTTATTTCAGCATATAAACCTTCCGCATTATTATTTGGTTTAAACACTAATGTTTTATTTTCATTTATTCTATCTTGTGATACTAATACTTTCTCATTTCCATTTATTATAAAATATCCCCCATAATCATACTTACATTCTACATTTCCTTCCTCTCCTATCGCTGGTATTTGATTTAATAAACATGCTTTCGACCTTACCATTATTGGTATCTTTCCAATATACACATTTTTTACAGTTTTATCAAATTTCTCTGTTATTCCATCACTATTTGTTGTTTCTATTATTACATGTACATCTACATATAAACTACTTGAATATGTTAAATTATTCATTCTTGATATATGAGGACTCATTACTGTCTGTGTTCCATCTGATAAATAATATGATGGTTTAGTTAATGATGGCTTTATTACATTTAAATTTATTTTATAATTCATATTATTTAAATCACATTTAATTGGTGCACTTATTTTTATTGGATTAAACCCTGATATAATATGTGATAATGTTATGTCTATAAATTTATTATAACTTTCTATTTGATGTTTTACTAATGGATTTGCTGACTCAATAGAACCACCTTTTTGAAAATATTTATCTAATATTGACCAATTTATATCTTCTATATCTTTATTTGAATAATTTGACATATCGAAATATTTATATAAATATATTTTAATAATATAATATTCATTTTTTTATTTACTTTTTTTAATTTTTATAAAACATTTTATATTCTATATTATTTTCTTCTAATATTTTAAATCCTCTATTATTATAATAATGCAATAAATAATCTGTTTTATCTGTATTCTTATCTATATATAATATTAATTCTCCTTTTAACATTTTTTTTGCTGTTTCTAATATTTTTGTTCCAACTCCCTTTCTTCTATATTCTATACTTGTACATAATTGATTTAATGTATTATCTTTTATTCCAATAAAACCTATTATTTCATTATTATTTGTATATATTATTACATTTTTATTTTCATTTATTCTATTATTTTTAAAATTACCATTTATTAAATTATTACATTCTTCATATTCTTTTTCTGATAAATTTTTTAATAATTTAAAAGATATCATTTTTATTTTTTTATATATTTTAAAAAATGATAATTCTTTATATTGTTATATTATATGATTTATTATTTATTTCCTACTATTGCTAATTTAATTTACTTTTATTATTTATCTGTTTTATTTTTCTTTATTTCTTATTTTACAATTGTTTTTAGTATTTTATTATATTATAAAATTAATAATTTTAATATGATATATAATTATAATA
>MDTA01203876.1_pt1 | contig 17663 bp, 12 predicted proteins | sample 811151 | NCBI WGS metagenome assembly MDTA01 (sample SAMN05326648, study PRJNA326480) | marine metagenome | isolation source: seawater | place: Indian Ocean: South | collected 2010
AAATAAACTGATTTTTCTTCTTCTTTTCTCTATTTGTTAAACGTAAACCTAATATTTTAACAGTATAGCTTTCATTATTGAATTAATCAGGTCGAGAATTTAATCTACTCTAATGCTCTTTGAAATGATTCATCATGATAGATTGATATTATCTAAATATTTTGAATATTGGTTGATAAATAATTCTTTTAATAATTGATTTTTTTCTTCAATTAAATTATTGTCCTCACCTATTAAGTCAAATGCTTCTTTTCTAGCAATTTTTATTATAGAGCTATCAGTAACCATATTTGCAATCTTATATTTTAAAAACCCTGATTGTTTAAGACCAAAATATTCACCTGGCCCTCTAAGCTTCAAATCTTCATCTGCAATAACAAAACCATCATTGGTCTTCTCCATAATTGATAAACGATTATTTGATGAATCTGATGAATTTCTATCAACTAAAATACAATAACTCTTTTTAAAGCTTCTCCCTACACGTCCTCTTAATTGATGTAATTGAGTTAATCCAAATCTTTCAGCATGCTCAACCAACATAACTGTTGCATTAGGGATATCTATTCCTACTTCAATTACAGTAGTTGATACTAAAATATGTATTTGATTAAGTTCAAAGTTCTTAATTATGTTATCTTTTTCTTCTGCAGGCATTTTCCCGTGAACTAGTCCTACTATCAAACCTGAAAATTGAATAGAAGATAATTCTATATGCGCTTCTACTGCTGCCGCAAGGTCCATTTTTTCTGATTCTTCTACTAAAGGATATACTATAATACATTGTTTTCCTTTTGTTATTTCATCTCTTATGAATTTATATACTTTATTCATTCTATTTGGCTTTACAATTTTTGTAACAACTGGAACACGATTTGCTGGCAATTCATCAATTATAGATATATCCATATCACCGTGATAGGTAATAGCAAGGGTCCTAGGAATTGGGGTTGCAGTCATTGAAATTACATGTGGGTTGTTGCCCTTTTCAATTAAAACAGAACGTTGATTTACTCCAAAACGATGTTGCTCATCAATTATTATTAAACCAAGATTTTTAAACATAACATCTTTTTGAATTAAAGCATGTGTCCCAATTACAACAGTCATTAAGCCTTTTTTCAAATCCTTAATAATAGTATCCTTCTTTTGTTTTTTCATTTTTCCAATTAATAGGACACAAGAAATATTTATTTTATCTAACTGCTCTTTAAATGATTTATAATGTTGTTTTGCTAAAATTTCTGTTGGAGCCATTATAGCAACCTGCACACCATTGCCAATTGCGAGTGCAGTTATTAATATTGCAACAATAGTTTTACCAGATCCTACATCACCCTGGATTAGCCTATTTGTTGGAAAGTTACGTTTCATATCTAAATGTATTTCTTGTATAACCTTTTTTTGTGCATTAGTTAATTCAAAATGCAATGTTTGTGAAATTGGTCTAAAATAAGGCCCTACATCTATTAATCTTTTTGACACCAATTCTTTTATTGTTTTTTTTCTAAGTGCTAATAGTAATTGTAAAAAAAAATGCTCATCAAACTTTAATCTTTTTTTTGCCATATTTAACTCATTTAAGCTAGTAGAGAAATGTATAAATTTCAGTGCCTTATGCAACCTAATCATATGATTATTTATGAGAATATTTTTTGGAAGAAACTCAGGGATAAATTCTATTTTAGATAATATTTCTTTGATTATATTTCTTAAAACTCTTTGCTCAATTCCAGAAGATTTTAATTCACGATTCAAGGGGTAAATTGGCACAATGCTGTTTGTCGTCATTGGATCTTCTTTTTCTAGAATTTTTTCAAATTCTGGGTGGGTAATTGTAAATCCATTGTACCATTCAACTTTACCATGGATTAATAATTTATCCCCAGTTTTGAATAAGTTTTTTATAAATTTTATACCATTAAACCAATTTAAGGTTAGAAGACCATTACCATCTGATACTACGACTTGGAACATTTCTCCTCTTCGTATAAATCTTTTTCCATATGTTTCCACATTACCAATTACATTAACAAACTCTCCTTTTTTAAGGCTTTTTATGGAAGTGATAAGTGTACGATCAAGATGGCTTCTTGGGAAATAATATAACATATCCCTTACAGAATAGATACCAATTAAGTTAAATACTTTCTCTCTTTGAGGGCCAACTCCCTTTACTATGGAGATGGTGTCAGTAAGATTCAAAGATTAACCATCTAATAGTTTATTTCCACTCTTTCCGATATGTATAATATACATTTTTTATCTCGCCAGCATTGAGAGTTAAAGGGAAGTGGACTGTTGATGCATCTTTCTTTTGATAATTAATGGATTCATCTTTTATAATCCAATCACCATTAATATGTTCAATCAATAATACATTGATATCTTCATTACGCGCATTTGTTACTTTTATTTCTATAACAGCTTCTTCACTTTTCCTTTGTCTATCATAGTTTAAAACCTTGCGAACCCCAGTAACATCAAATGCCCTGCCGGAAGTTAAAATTGTGGATTGGCCTTTTGGGACTTGACCCATATTATCTTCTCCAATATATTCTAACCCACTTGATGTTTTATAGGAATACATTTCTATTTTACCTGCAGGGAGTGATATCCCTAGACCATTTGATTCTGTATTCTCCATTGTAAGTTGCACCTCCAGAGGCTCTTCCTTTTGTCTTCTTTCTGTATTTTCAAAAACATATTTCTTTGTATATCCAACATCTAGTGGCCCATACATTCTTACTGTAATACTCTCCTTTGCATCCAAATCATGTGTATAATTAAGTGAATATATATGATAGTCACCTAACTCTTCCTTATCCATTAAAGGTGTTATATCTTTTTCTGCAGACATTACAAATCCACGATTGGCTCTCTCTGTTCTAGGCCTTTTAATTCTAGCTTTATTTAGATTGCCTTCAACTAATTGTAGTACTGTATTTTGGAATATCATATCAGAATTATTTGATATAACTGCCTCTGCAATAAGTTCGCCTTTTTCTTCATTAATCAATTTTAGTCTATAGATAGTATTCCAAAAAAAATTATTGGTTTTATAAACTAATTCCCCTTCAGCTATTTTTTGTTTATTTGATTTCAAATCCCATGAAAGATATGGTTGAAATGATGGGGGTTCTATATTATTTGTTTTACTACCAAAATATTCTAATTCATTTCTATTAAAAGAAATTATACCAGAGTGATGTGCAATTGTAAGACCGCCAGCATTAATCTCTAGTAATGTACCCTTAACCAATTTTCCTTCTTTTGGTTTAACCTGAATTTGTTCCCCTCTTAAAGAAGTAAAATAATCAGTTCCTGAAAAAATATTATCATTGAACCTTTGTGATAAAATATCTACATCCACAAGATTTAAAAATGGTGTGTCCTCATGCAAACCACTCGGCAAACTATTCCATGTTACGAAGCTAATACCAGAGGGGATAGACCATGCTACTGGCTGTTTTATAAGAGCGGTACCATCTTTGTATATAGTAATAGTAGCATCAGTCGATTGAGATCTCAGTAGATTAAAAAGTATGATAATTTGAATAATATTTCTCATTTTAGTATTTCCAAATTAGTAGTTATTTTATCTAATTCTTCATTTAATTTATGCAAATTCTTTTTTTCTTTTGCTACTACTGATTTAGGAGCTCTCTCAAGAAAAGCTTGATTACTAAGTTTGGAATTAATCCCTTTAAGTAGTCGTTCGATATCCCTTATTCGTTTATCCATCCTATTCTTTTCCTCAACTAAGTCTACTAAACCTTGCAAGGGAACATATAGCTCAACACCTCCTATAATTGCTGTAGCAGAATGTTTTGGTTTTTTAAATTCCTTTCCTATTTTAATATTTTTGACTCTTGCTAGTGATTTAATTAAATAATCATAATCATTAAATAATATTTTTTTATCTTCGGAACGAATAACAAGGTCTGATAATTTTGAAGGTTTTACATTCATGCGACTTCTAATACTACGAATCGATATTATCACTTCTTTTAATATTTTCATTTCCTTTTCAACCGGTGCATTAAAATGATTTTGCTTTTTTATCCAAGGAGCTATAATTATATCAGGTAATTTTTTATGTTTAAAATGAGTCCATAACTCTTCTGTGATAAATGGAGCGAAGGGATGGAGCAAGGTTAATATAGTGCGTATACATTTTAATGATACCAGTTTTGTGGTTTTTTTCAAAGATTGATTATCACCATAAAACCTGGTTTTAGCAATTTCAACATACCAATCACAAAAGTCATTCCAAGTAAATTCATATAATTGTTTTGCTGCTTCATTAAAATGAAAACGATCTAGTTGCTTATTATATTCTAGGACCATTCTAGATAATCTGCTAAGAATCCATTTTTCAGGAAGGTCTAATTCTAAAGAATCTATATCATCTTCATTGTCTAATTCATTATCAAGATTCATTTCTATAAATCGACAGGCATTCCAAAGTTTATTCATGAAATTCCTTCCAATTTCAAGACGGTCTTTTGAAAAAAGAACATCAAGGCCCTGAGGAGCCATGAGCATTATCCCAAATCGCACCGCATCGGTACCAAATTCATTAAAAAGATCTATTGGATCTGGTGAATTGCCTAAAGATTTGCTCAATTTTTTTCCATCTTCATCGCGCAATATTGAAGTGAAATAAACATCTTTAAATGGCAATTCATTTCTAAACTCAAAACCTGTCATAATCATCCTAGCAACCCAAAAAAAGATAATATCAGGTCCTGTAACAAGAACATCAGTTGGATAGAATTTTTTTATATTTTCATCATCTTTAGGCCAAGAATGCACACCTATAGGCCATATCCATGAGCTTGCCCAGGTGTCTAATACATCCGGGTCACGTATCCAATTTTCTGGGTCATTAGGTCCACTAACAGAGACATGCAAATTCTTTTTATCTTTTTTATGGTACCATACTGGAATCTGATGACCCCATAACAATTGCCTGCTTATGCACCAATCTTTTATGTTGTTCATCCAATGGTCATAGGTTTTTTTCCAATGAGCAGGATGAAATTGAATCTTCCCATCTTCTACTGCTTTTTTTGCTGGCAATGCTAAATCATTCATCTTCATAAACCATTGATCAGACATATAAAATTCAATAGGAACATTACCTCTTTCTGAATATCCTACATTATTGACATACTCTTCTTTTTTGTGAAGGAAACCATTTAGCTCAAAATCTTTAACAACTTGTTTTCTTGCATTTTCACGAGTTAATCCAATATAATCTTTAGGCACATTTGAATTAAGAGAAGCATCTTCATTCATTATATTAATAAAATCAAGGCCATGGCGCTCACCTATTATAAAATCATTTGGGTCATGCGCTGGAGTCACCTTTATGCAACCAGTACCAAACTCAGGATCAACAAATTTATCACCAAGGATAGGAACTACCCTTCCAACTAAAGGGATAGTCACTGATTTACCAATGAGATGTTTGTAACGATTATCACTTGGATTAACTGATACAGCTGTATCACCAAATATAGTCTCAGGGCGGGTTGTAGCCACAACAACATATTCTTTTGAATCAACAATTGGATAACGAAAATGCCATAGTGAGCCTTTTGTCTCGCGAAATATAACTTCTTCATCACTTATTGCAGATTTAGAAACAGGGCACCAATTAACAATTCTATGACCTTTATAAATAAACCCCTTATGATATAATTTAACAAATGCTTCTAATACTGCATTTGAATAACCTTCATCCATTGTAAAACGTTCTCTAGACCAATCGCATGAGCAACCTAATCTTTTCAGTTGTTCAATAATAATGCCACCATATTTATCTTTCCATTTCCAAGCATATTCTAAAAATTCTTCACGGTCTAAATCTTTTTTATTAATACCCTTATCTTGAAGCATTTTAACTACTTTTGCTTCTGTAGCAATAGAAGCATGATCTGTCCCTGGAATCCAACAGGCTTCTTTCCCTTCCATCCTTGCCTTGCGAATCAAAATATCCTGTATAGTATTATTTAAAACATGCCCTACAGTAAGAATACCTGTTACATTAGGAGGAGGAATAACAATAGTATAGGAATCTTTTTCAGAACTGGAATCTGTAGAAAAGTAATCTTTTTCCATCCAATGGTTATACCATTTTTCCTCGATTAATGAAGGATTGTAAGTTTTTTCTAATTTTGGAGATAACATAGTAATGTCTTTACCCTAAAATAACATATGCTAAAAATAATACTTATAATTTTATGAGAATTCATATTTTATTTATTACAATATTTTTTTGGATTAATAATAAAACACTAGCAATATAAATTAAAACTATACTACCAAAAATGAATCTTAATGATTAAGTCACTAGTAAATAATAGATGGAAATATTTCACTGAAGACCAACTAAAGCCAGGAACCGAAATATTTAAAATCGAATCAAGTCTATATGAAACATTTATGACCATTGAGCATCAACCTGTTTTCCTTAAAGAGCATCTTGATAGGTTATTTTTCTGTGTAAAAAAAAATAAATCTTAAAATAAAAATTAATCGCAAAATAATTAAAAAAATGATAGAAAAGGTCATAAAGAACCTTCCTTATCCAAATCAAAGATGTCGAATTCTATTAACACAAAACCAAATTATTGTTTATTCTACACCACTACGTATTAATAATACAATTAACAAAGGGGTTTCTGCCATTAGTATTCCCATGAAAAGGGAAACGCCATATATTAGAACAACAAATTACAGTGAATGTTTAAATGAATACAAAATAGCCCAAAAAAATAACTGTTTTGATACTATCTTATGCGATGATGATAATACAGTATTTGCAGTTAGCAGAAGCAATGTTTTCTGGGTAAAAAATCATCACCTATTTACAAGAATGAAAGATGTTCTCCCAGGTATTACAAGAAAAAAAGTAATATCCAAATCACCTATAAAAATATATAATGGCAAATTGAATCTATTTGATTTTAATAGTATAGATGAGGTATTCTTAACAAATAGTGGTTCTGGAATCATTCCAGTTATCAAAGTGAACAATATTACTATCGGTCATGGAAATGTAGGTTTGATAACTTCAAAATTATTAAAACTATATGATGTTTGGCTAAAAAATGAAATATGATTTTGATTAATACATGATTTACATAATTAACAATTATAATAGTATCTTTCTTCTCTTAATGGTGGAATCTTAATTTATGATTAATAATTTCTTTCGATACATAATTAATAATCCCAAGACAACTTTTGCAAGTGCTTTATGTGTTACTTTATTTTTAGGGTCGTTCATATCGAGAATCAGTATTGATTTCTCTATTGAGCATCTATTCTCAAATAATGATTCAGAAGTCAAAAAGTATTTCTCTTTTCGAGATGAATTTGGTCGCGAAGATAATGTAATTACAATTATATATGACCCAATTGATTTTTTAAGTTATGAGCTGTATATAGAATTAGAGAGTCTTAAATATAATATAGAAGATATTTCTGGAGTCCGTAGTGTTGTGTCTATTTTTAGTTTAAGTGATATTGACACTAATGCTTGGCTTGGAGATTATTATGATTCTTTGTCATGGAATCGAAGTACAGTATTAAATAGATTACAATATATCCATAATGACCCTTCTATTGGGCCTAGAGTACTTTCTAAAAACCTTGAACTTGGTGCATTTATGATAACTCTTTCAGATGATGTGAATAATCATCAAGATCGAAGTGCACTTTTAGAACAAATAAAAAAACTTGCTTCAAATACCCCTGCATCCTGGACTTACTCAGGAGTATCAGTTTTAAGAACTGAATATGTGAAATACATGTTGAAAGACAACCTCTTTTTTCTACCTCCTATTGCACTACTTGTTATTTCAATACTTATCTATATATTTCGGAACTGGGTATTTGTTTTTCTTCCAATTATGACCGTTCTAATCACAGTAATCTGGTTACTTGGTTTTATGGGAATATTTAGTTTAGAAATAAATATAATGACCTATATAGTACCTACATTAATCTTTATTATAGGTATTAGTGATGCTATACACATTCAAGCAAGATTTAAAGAAAACCTTTTCAGAAATAATCTATCTCCAAATGAATCATTGTTATTGACGATGAATCAGATGTCTAAAGTTATTTTTCTGACAAGTATTACCACCTCAATAGGTTTTCTTGCCCTAACAACTACATCAATAAGTATTGTTCAAGAATTTGGATTAGAAATTGCCTTAGGGGTGATTATAGCTTGGTTTGTCTCAATCGTAATTGTTCCATCAGGTATAATGATTTTTAAATCATTTGAGCATAGTAATAATAAATCATTTTCTAAAATCTTGGATTGGCTATCAAATATCATTCTAAAAAGACCTTGGTTATTTATCATAATCCCACTTTTTATTGCATTGACATCTATGTATAAAATAAAGGATCTTTCTACTGATGCCTCCTTATTGGATGACTTAAGACCAAAAAACAAACTTTATCAAGACCTCAAAATGACAGAAAAATATTTTGGAGGGGTTCTTCCATTTGAGATTTTGCTACAATTAAATGATACTACAAATAATGAAAATACTATTCTTAATCCAGAAGTTTTACCGTACTTAGAAAAAATTGAAAACATGTTAAAAAGCGAATTAAAGAATAGTAGATTTTTTTCAATATTGAATATTATTAAATCTGCTAATCGGATTCGTGGTTATAAAGATGATCCTATTTATGATATAGCTCTTATAAAACAACTATTACTTCAAAAATCATTTAGTCAATTAAAATTGATTAGTCCAAATAATAAGACATTAAGAATTACTGGGCTTATTGAGAACAGGACCTCATCAGAAATGGAAAAAGTTTATACAAAATTAGATTCGTTAGTTAAAAATTTCCCATCATATCTTTCAATTGATTATACAGGGACAACAGTTGTGGCCTTAAGAACTAATAATTATCTTGTTCAATCAATAATAAACAGCCTTGGCATAGCACTTCTTTTTATAAGTGTGGTAATGGCATTTATGTTCCGCACAAAATCAATTTTGTTTGCCAGTCTAGTAACAAATCTAATACCTATTTTTACGGTACTTGGAGTTTTATCTTGGTTAGGTATATCAATAAGGCCACCGACTGCAATGACTTTCTCTGTTGCACTTGGTATCGCAGTTGACGATAGTCTACATTTTTTACTACGATATCGTAAAGAATTAAAAAATGGCCTAAGCAGAAAAATGGCAATAAAATCAACTATTATGAATACCGGTGCAGCTCTTATGATTACTACGACTATACTTGTTTCAGGCTTTTCTATGCTTTTATTTTCAGCTTTTTTGCCTACTTATCAATTTGGCATACTTTCTGCGGGTATGATAGGTACAGCATTAATTTGTGATTTAACATTACTACCAGCTCTTTGTTTAGTACTACCAAACCCAAATAAAAAATAAATTTCCTACAAAGTTATGTTTAAAATAATTATTAGAGGGTCTGTTTTAAATTCTATAATTATATGTAAAACTCTATCAATTCAAGGGATTCTAACTTTAAGTAGCTTAACCAGTAATGATATACCAAAGAGATGGTCCAACTATGAATTAGGAGCATCTTATATCCCTACTTTATCTATTAAAAAAGAGCTCTCCAATACTAACTTTCTAGACTTTGAATCTGCGTATTACCTAAAAAGAGATTACACAGGAGACTCCCTTTATAACAATTTAAATAAGATACACCGCTTATGGTTACGATATGCAACTAAAAAACTAGAAACACGGCTAGGTCTTCAAAAAATTATTTTTGGTCCAACACAAATTCTTCGCCCCCTTTCCTGGTTCGACACATTTGACCTAAAAGATCCAACTGGACAAACTAATGGAGTAGAAGCATTTAGGCTTAAATGGTTTCCTTCAAATGATATGTCATTGTGGATGTGGTTAATTCAAAATACAACAGATACCGTTTCTTATGGTTTAAGAACAGAACTTGCATCATCTATTGGTGAATTTGGCATTACATATCACCTAGAACCAACCAATACAAAACAGAATATTGGTTCAATAGATTTTCCAATCAATAGTCCTCATAGCAGATTTGCTTTAGATTATAGGTTTGATGGTTTTATTGGTTTTTGGAATGAAAGTGTAATAATTAAGTCAGAAAAATCCCAGATTTTACTTTCAAGCTTAGGCTTTGACTATACCATACCAGTATCTAATGGCATTATAATAATGGCTGAGGCAATGTATTCATCAAACAATTATGAAAATCTTAACATAAATGAAAACTACTATTCTGTAATTATGGCGAGTATGCCTATTGGGATTATGCACATGGTTACTTATATATCACAGTTTGAGTTTTCTGAAGAAAAAAACTATCATTATTTTCGCTGGAGTAGTACTTTCGATAGTTATAGTCTGAACATAATATTTTCATTAAACCCAAAAAGAAATCAATACAAAATACCAACAAATTTGCTACCAAAAACACTATTAGGATTTGGTACAGGGATACAATTTATGTTCATCTACAATCATTGAGGAAACAAAATGAAAAATGATACTGTAATATCTATAAAAAATCTTGTAAAACGTTTTCCAGTTGGTGGAGATTTTTTTACTGCCCTGAAAAATATTAATCTTGATCTTCATGAAGGCGAGTTTACCGGCCTTGTTGGTCCATCCGGCTCTGGTAAAACAACCTTATTAAATATTATAGGCGGTTTAGACGCTGCAAGTGAAGGAACCGTGCGAGTCCTAGAGCAATCATTAGATAATACAACCCATAACGAACGCGCCAAATTGCGCCGAAAATATATGGGGTTTATTTTCCAAAGTTATAACCTGCTACCAGTATATACTGTTTCTGAAAATATAGAACTACCGCTCATACTAAATAAAGTAAGACCGAATGAACGAATTAAAAAAGTTAACCAAGCTATAGAATGGGTTGGGCTATCAGATAAACGTGATTCAAAACCTAATATGTTAAGTGGCGGGGAATGCCAGCGCACTGCAATTGCTAGAGCTCTGGTCCATCAACCAGTACTTGTCATGGCTGATGAGCCTACTGCAAATCTAGATGCAGAGAACTCTCATAGCATTATGAAAACACTAGCAACCCTTAATGAAGAACTTGACACATCCTTTGTGTTTGCCACTCACGATGAAAAAATCATGGGTTATTTAAAACGGATAATTCGTTTAGAAGACGGCAATATTGTAAAAGACGAAAAAATGAAAAAAGAAGATTCTTAATGTTATTTAAAATAGCATTAAAAAATTTGTTGGGAGCGAAGCTCAGAACTTTTCTGAATGTCTTTGTTACATCAATTTCCTTTTTTATGATTATTTTTTTGACAGGGCTGTATGATGGTATGCGTCAATATGCAAAGCAAGTCACAATCGATACTGAGATTGCTGGCGGTGCCTATTGGCATCCAATCTATGACCCAATGGACCCAATCATGTTTGAAGAATCTCACTCAATTCTGCCATCGGGGATTGATGCTCTGGTTAAAGAAAAAAAAGCTGTCCCAATTCTAGTAAGTCAAGCAGCAATATACCCTAATGGTCGAATCATGCCTGTCATCATGAAAGGCATTGAGCCAAATCAAATTATTGTGAATATGCCCACCAAAATTTTAGGAGAAAATCTTGATAATGTAAATATACCTGTTTTAATTGGTAAGGGAATGGCAAATAATGCAAAGTTAAGTATAGGAGATTCTTTTATAATTCGGTGGCTTGATTCTGATGGAACATATGATGCTGACGAAGGGACTGTAGTATTTATAATGGATACCGAAAACTTTAAACTCGACATAGGGAATATCTGGATTCCAATTCAAAAGGCCCAAGAAATACTAGCGATGGAAAATGAAGTAACTTATGTTGCCTACGAAAAGGGTCTCGAAAAAATTCAGAAAACCGGAGACTGGATTCATAGAGATGTTGATTATTTAATCAAAGATATTGAAGCAGCCATTGAAGCAGATAAGCCAGGTAATCAAATCATGTTTGCAATTCTACTATCACTAGCAGCTATGGGGATATTTAATGCGCAGGTTTTATCAATTTTTAGACGCGGAAAAGAAATTGGTACATTGATGGCCCTAGGAATGAAACGGTCAAAGGTCGTTGGACTATTCACAATTGAAGGTAGTATCAATGCTGTTTTAGCTTCAGCATTAACAGTCTTCCCCTTTGGGATTATCTTCTGGTGGACAGCAAAACATGGTATCCCTCTACCTATGGATTATACGGAAATGGGATTCATGATTGCCAAACGACTTATACCTATATACTCTTTTGGGCTAATCATTACAACAACAATTCTGGTTTTTTCCATTGTAATCATTGTCAGTTATCTACCATCACGACGTATTGCTAAAATGAAACCAACAGAAGCCTTGAGAGGAAAAACTGCCACATGATATATTTTCTTACTAAAGGCCTTCTAAGAGATCGTTCTCGAAGTGTATTCCCAGTTATTATTATAACCATTACAGTAACTATTGTTATTTTTGCAATCGGGTTCATGAGAGGAACAATGAATTCTGTATTCCAAGATACTGCGGTTATTATTTCAGGGCATGAAAAAGTAGTAACACGTGCCTATAAAGAAGAAAGTCAAATGCTCCCAAACGACCTTGCTCTATTAGATGTCGAACAGGTTATTATGAATCTATATAAAGAATACCCGGATTATTTTTGGAGTCCTAGAATAACATTTGGTGGACTACTCGATATACCTGACCAAAATGGTGAAACAAGAGATCAGGGTCCAGTTTTTGCCCTAGGGATAGATTTGTTGGATAGTAATTCGCGTATGATTGAGATCTGGGAACTTGATAAAAATTTGGCTAATGGAAGGCTACCAGAAACATCTGATGAAGCATTAATTGGTCAAAAGTTAGCAAATAAACTAAATATTTCTATTGGAGATACAGCAACCTACATTGGGACAACAATGCATAATGCATTCACAACATATAATTTCATCGTAGTGGGAACATTTGATCTTCGAAAAGGACAGACAGATAGCCAAATGATGCTTGTTGATATTGCAGGCGCTAGAAAAGCCTTAGATATGGAAAATGCAGCATCTGAAATATTTGGTTTCACCCATTCACTATTTTATGATGATGAAAAGGCGGTAAATCTCCGGTCAAGTTATAATAAGATTCATTCTGATACCTCTGATATTTTTAGCCCAGTTATGATGGCATTACGTGATTCTAGTCAACAAATGGGGAGTATGGTTGATTTTGTTGATGCATTTCTAACGATTATTGGAACAATATTTGTGATTATAGTTATGGTTGTCCTATGGAATATGGGCCTAATGAATGGTCTTAGACGATATGGAGAAATAGGCCTTCGCCTCGCAATGGGAGAATCGAAAGGAGATGTATATCGATCTATGATTCTTGAATCAATCATCATCGGATTAACAGGCACAATAATTGGAACTGGCCTAGGCCTTTACATCACATACTATGTTCAAGAGAATGGAATTGATTATTCAGAAGTCGTAGAAACTATGTCAACAACATCAATGGTAATGCCAAATATTTTCTACGCAAAGATGACCCCAGATCTATATTATATCGGATTTATTCCTGGACTAATCGCTACTGTTTTAGGTACTATGTTAGCAGGGCTCGCCATCTATAGACGCGAAATGGCACAATTATTTAAAGAACTTGAAACATGATAAAAAGATTAATTCTTATAATATTTTTTTCATTATCAATTGGTCAAGTTAGAAACGCTAATGTTGACAAGATTATAAGTGAAATAGATAAAAATTTAAATGCAAAAAATAGAATTTTGACAAGTAAAATGATTATTCATGGTCGGCGTTCTAGCAGAACAATTGAATCAAAAAATTGGGTTATAGGAACAAATAAAAGTTTTACTGAATATCTTTCCCCCGCCAGAGAGGCTGGAACAAAAATGTTGAAATTAGATGATAAACTTTGGACATATTCTCCACAAACAGATCGGGTAATACAAATATCTGGCCATATGCTTCGACAATCAGTGATGGGTTCAGACATGTCATATAATGATATGATGGAAAATCGCCCTATGCAAGAAATCTATGATGCAAGTATATCAAGCGAATCAGAAATAATAAATAATAGAGATCATTGGATTATTTTAATGGAAGCAAAAGTAACTGGGCTTCCATATCCAAAACGTAAATTATGGGTTGACAAAGAGTACTATCTCCCCAGCAAAGAAGAGCTTTATGCAAAAAGCGGCAAATTACTTAAAACATCAACTCTAAGTGGTTTCAGAAAGATACAAGGCCGTTGGTTTCCATCAAAATTTGAATATAAAGATGAATTAAAAAGAAATAGCCAAGGGACTGAATGGATTATAGATGAAATTGAATTTGATGGGAATATCCCCCAATCACGTTTTTCAAAAGCATTACTTAGAAAATAATAATATAGTCTCAATATGTGGCGTATGAGGGAACATATCAACCATAACACTCTCTTTAATATTATACCCTTTTTCACTTAATATTTTTGCATCTCTAGCCTGCGTAGTCGGGTTACAAGATATATAGATAATTTTTTTTGCTTTTAAGTTTGGTAAATATTGAACCATATCTGGATGCATACCCGCACGTGGGGGGTCTACAATAACCACATCTGGTTTTGGAATCCTCTTTGGAAGCTGGCCTGACTTAAAATATGTATCCAGATTCGCTTTTAGAAAATATACATTGTATATTTTATTGCGATTAGCATTCTTTTCTGCATCATCAAGAGCAGAACGTATAACTTCAAAACCATATACTTCTTTTGCATTTTTTGATAGATAGAGACCAATTGTACCGGTACCACAATAAAGGTCATAAAGTACCTCTTCTCCTTTAAGGCCAATGATTTTTTCTATTTCTTTATATAATATTTCACCCTGCAGTGTATTGGTTTGGAAAAAAGAATTAGCTGAAATCTCAAAAGTAAGTTCACCAATCTTTTCTTGGATAAATGACTCACCATATAATAAAGTTTCATACTCACCAAAGGCAACATCAGCTTTACGTGTATTAACATTATTAACTAAGGATGTAATTTCTGGAATTTGTTCTAATAGTTTATCTGTCAGTGGTGAGAGTTTATCAATATCATGATATGCAGTAACTATATTCACCATTAAATCACCTGTATTAATTCCGTATCGCAACATTAAAAACCGTAAAAACCCAATATGTGATCTTGGATTATAAGGTCTTAACTCAGGATGCTCCAAACATACATCCCTAGCAATAGAAAGTATTTTATTCCCAATCTTTGGTTGTATATGACATTCATGAATATCAAGAATCTTATCAAAGCGTCCAGGTATGTGAAGTCCGAGAGCAAAAGATCTATCTACTCCTTCTGGTTCGGTTTCTAAAACCCACCGATTAGGAGAAAAAGTAAATTCCATTTTATTACGATAATGGAAAATATGCTTGGCCTTTATTATCTTATCTAAGGAGAATCTTGAAAATCCCCCTAGCCTTTTAAAGGTATCTATAACTTGGTTACTTTTTTCCAATATTTGCTGCTTATAAGATAAACTTTGAAGCTTACTACAAATATAATAATGATTACAGTGAGCTTCTTCAGCATATTGAGATTCTTTCAGTATATCTTTTACACTAGCCTCAGCATACCCACTTCTTTTTTTATAAACACGTGCAAAAACTTTTTGTCCTGGAATTGCATTTTTTACAAATATTACAAAGTTATCAATTTTTGCGACACCCATTCCACCATATGCTAGTGACAGAATATCTAATTCTAATTCAGTCCCTCGCTTTAAGACAACTGTATTATTCATAATACTATATCCACACCACTACTACTACCAATGCGATTGGCACCAGCTTCAATAAATGAAATAGCTGCTTCTTTTGTTTTTATTCCTCCACTAGCCTTAACACCCATTTCATCACCTACAAACTTTTTTAGTAGTGCTACATCTTCAATAGTTGCACCACTAATTGAAAAACCAGTCGATGTTTTAATATAATCTGCCCCAGAATCTCTTGCAATTCTAGCAGCTAAAATTTTTTCATCATTATTAAGTAAGCAAGCCTCAATAATTACCTTAACACAATTTCCATCAGAAGCATCAACAACTTTCCTTATCTCTTTTTCTATGACATTATACTTACCTTGTTTCAGTGCCCCAATATTTATAACCATATCAACCTCCTCTACCCCTTGATGGATAAGAAATCTTGTCTCTGCAAATTTCATTTCATAGGGGTCCGCTCCCAACGGGAATCCAATTACAGAGCAGGTTTTGGTTTTATCATCTTTTAATATTGAAACAGCTAATTGTACATAAACTGGATTTACACAGACAGATGCAAAACCAAATTTTCTAGCTTCTTCACATAGTGTGATAATATCTGAATCAACCGCATCTTGACTAAGATTTGTATAATCAATATACTTTGCAATGTTATTCATATAACTCTCTTTATTTGATTAACAAGTACTTTTGCTTTTCTGCTATTTGAGGCCTCAGCATAGATTCGTAAAATTGGCTCTGTATTTGATTTTCTAAGGTGCACCCATTTATCCTCCCATGTAAATTTAATTCCATCTGTTTTATTTACTTCTGCATCATTAAATAATAATTGCACCTTACTAATAACACTGTCGATATCTATACCCTCAATGCTTATTTTATCTTTAACAATTTTAAATATAGGTAAATTCTCATGTATATAACTCAACGGTAAATCTGTTAATGACATTCTGTTTAATACCATTGTAGCACCAATCATTGAATCTCTTCCTAAATGACACTCACGAAGTATAACACCACCATTGCCTTCTCCACCTAGATTAGATTTAATATCGTTCATCATATTAACAACATTTATCTCCCCAACAGCAGAACGTTTGACAGTACTGTTATATCTTTCTGCAAGTTTCTCGATTGCTAGTGAGGTAGAAAGATTCACAACAAATTTTTCTTTTTTTCCTGTTTCTCTTAAATAACCATCTACAGCAATAACCAAGGTGTATTCTTCACCAAGCGGGTTTCCTTTTTCATTTACTACAGCTAAACGATCAGCGTCAGGGTCTATTGCAAAACCTACATCTGCACTATTTTTTTTTACCATATCTCCAAGATCAATTAAATGATCAGGTATAGGCTCAGTACCTCTAGTAAAATCACCATTAGGTTCACAATTTAATTTAATTACCTCACAACCAAGTGACTCTAAAAGGACTGGGAGAGCCTCCGCCCCGGCGCCATTTACAGCATCTATCACTACTTTAAATTTTCTTTTTTGAATTCTATTTAGATTAATGCAATTTATACTTACACAAGAAATTACATGCTTTTGAATTGCATTTTGTTCAGGCCAAATTAATCCTGGTTCGACTGCCTTATCTAACTCTTTATTTGAATCAACAATATCAAATAACTCTTTACAATCATCCTGATGGAAAAATGTACTATCATGTCTTAAAAATTTCAATCCATTCCATTCTATTGGATTATGGCTTGCGGTGACCACAAAACCTCCAACTGCTTCTGTATTATGCACCATGAACTGCACAGTTGGAGTTGGAACTATATCACAGTCAATAACCGTTCTTCCTAGACGAACCAATTCATTTACCATAGCCT